>Ga0116231_10001469_pt1 | contig 48177 bp, 32 predicted proteins | sample S1TSphgellanicum_2_FD_89695 | JGI IMG/M metagenome (GOLD analysis project Ga0116231, IMG submission 89695) | Host-associated microbial communities from peat moss isolated from Minnesota, USA - S1T2_Fd - Sphagnum magellanicum MG | ecosystem: Host-associated > Plants > Peat moss > Unclassified...
TGATTCTTGCACCAAGCTATTCTTGGCACTGAGAATAGTTCAGTGAAGGGCGGGGAGGGGGGGGGGGGGGAAACGATGAACCTAAGCTTAAGCTCAGGTTTTTTTTTTCGTGACGCTTAAGCCGAGCTACTCTCAACGCCAAGAGTAGCTCGATGAAGGGGGGACATTATGAACCCATGAATTTGAACTTGAGCTCGAGCTCCATTTTATTTTATTTTTGCTATGATGCTTATGCCAAACTAATCTTAGTGACGAAAGTAGCTCGGCAGGGGGAATGATGGACCCAAATTCAAGTTCAAGCTTAGGTCTGAAATCGAACCCAATCTTGAATTCGAATTTCAAACCTAAGTTTGAGCTTGGGTCCATTTTTTTTTTCATGTGACTCATGTGCCGATCTACTTTTGACATCAAAAGTAACTTGGTGGTGGGAAACAATGGACCCAAACTTAAGCTCGAATCCCTTTTATTTTGTGATTTTTGTGCCAAGTTACTTTCAATGTTGTAAATAATTCAAAAGGGGGGAGCAATAGACCCAAGCTTGAGCTCAAGTCCCTTTTTTCCCGTGATTATGCATTGAATTACTCTTGGCATTAAGAGCTTAGCAGGGTGGAGCCATGGACCCAAACTTGAGCTCGAGTGTCCTCCCCCCCCTTTTTTTTGTGATTCTTACACCAAATTATTTTCAATGCTGAAAGTAACTCAACTAAGGGAGAAATGGACCCGAACTTGAGCTTGGGTCCCTTGTTTTTTTTTTTTGTGATTTTTCTACCAAACTACTATTGGCGTTGATAGTAGCTTGGTGGGGGCCGAGGGGTGGGGTGGAAACAATGAACTCGAACTTGAGTTTTGGGTTTTTTTTTTTAGTTTTTTCTTTCTATGATTCTTGCACTGAGAGTAGCTCAACAAGGGGGGAATGAACTCAAGCTTAACTCAATTTTTTTTTTAATATATTATTATTATTATTTAAAATAAATTTTATGTCATGTTTTAGCCGAACTACTCTCGGCACCAAGAGTTGTTCAACAAGGTGGGGATGCAATGAACCCAAGTTCAAGTTCCTTTTTTTTTGGTCTACATGTTGTTTCGAGCTACATTCAGCATCGACAATGATTTGACAAGGCACGTAGAACCTGAGTTCAAGCTCAGGTCCACAAGAAACACCTTAACATGAGCTCAAGTTTGTCCTTCCTTTTTTTTTAAGAAATGTCGAACTACTTTCGACATTGAAAATAGTTTAGTTGGACTTGAAGAACCCAAGTCCAAGCTCGAGTCCCAAAAAAAAGACCTGAGCTTGAGATCAGGTTTTTGGTTTTTTTTTTTTAAAATTGTAGGAAAATCCAAGTTATTTTTGGCCTTGGGAATAGTTCAGTTGGGATTATGGAACCTGAGCTCAAGCATGAGTCGGAAATAAGGACTCGAGCAGCTCCGGTTCTTTTTTTTCATTATTTTGCAAACTTTTCTTAGCTACTATCAGCGTCATGAAAAGCTAAAGCTTGGGTTTTTTTTTTCTTGTTCTTTTTATTTGAGTTCATTACTAAATTTTCCTTTTGATTTCTTGTTTTATTTGGTTTTGCAGATTTTTTTGCAGATGGTTTTGTAGTTGATTTTATAGTTCTTTTTCTATTTTGTAGGAGCAAGTGAAGGAGGCATTCATAACGCCCCCAACAAGTGAGACCATGGAGGTGAGTGTTAACCATCCCTTAGTTATTTTGCAATGTGAATTTGCTTATCGATTATTAATTTCTTCTTTCATTCAAGGGTCACAGGTTTCATAAGTGGCCCAATATATGGATAACCTATCTTTTAACAAGACTATCCAAGTTGTTCAAGAGCAAAAAATCAATTCGATTGTGATCCTTGACAAGCACAAGATGTTGTCAAAGAGGAAAACATGAATGAATTGAATGTTGAGCATTAAAGAACTTAAGTTATTGAACTTCAAAATTCAAAACAACAAATGCAATGTGCACATTGTCACAATGCCATGGTCCACTAGTGAGTTAGCAACTGCATAAGGCTTCAATGCATAGTAGGAGCTTCCTCACGATGGCATGTAGGAGACAATAAGCAAAGTTGGTGAACCAACTATGCACATCAATGATATTGACAACTCCTCCATTTCCAACGCATGTGAGAAGATGCGGCGAAAGTAGGAATGAAGACAAAAGAAAAAATTGGCTCCTCCTTCCTAACAAAAGTAGAATGTAGCAAACCCTAACATTATTGAAAAGTGGATGCACACATACAAATGGCAAGTAAAGGCCACATGACAGTGACAAAATGTTTTTTTTCATGGGTGGTCTTGCGAATTTCTTGCAACTTAATTTGAAATTTGACAAATTATTTCATTATTTCATTTTTTTTTCAAGCTTAGGGGTAGCCAAATGGTCACACATGTAGGGATTTGGCTGAAATTTATTAATAAAAGAAACATTGTTGAAGGCATTACACAAGATAAAATGAAACATGTTTATTTATTTATTTATTTTCATTTTTACAATGATGCCTAGTGGGTATTCACACTCATCGAGTATCATGGTACAAATAAATAATATGAAAAAAAAATTGGGTGAAATTACAAGGTGCCAACTTACTTATTATGCACGAATTATTTTGCAATGACCTATTACACAATTAAGCCACCTCCATTTTGCATTACCACAAAATGTAGAATGTTTTACATGTATAGGATAATGCCCAAGCCTAAGGGTGTTGCACAATGTAAAGCCCAACACTTGTTTATTTATTTATTATTTTCCCTTCATACTTAGTGGTTACCAATCAAATAACCATCCGAGAAATAATAAATTGACCATGGGCATTTTGAAAAACAAAATGCATGTAGAGAAAAGCAGAATGCTTTCTATCTATAAATACACTTAGCTCTTCTTTTTGCACATTTCTATTGTTGTCTCAAAGCTCTTCCTTCTATGTTTTTTTTTGTTTTTTTGGGGCAATGTAAACCATGAAAACATTGAAAATGTTCCTCCAAACAATTCAATCTTGTGTTTTTTCGTAAGCACTAAAACACCTACACTTTGAAGATGATGATGATTTGACAAACAACCTTATGGGAGATTTTAGTTAATATACAAACATGTTGTTTTTTGAAGTGTTGAGGACTAGAGCTATTTTACATCACAATAGATTGTTTTATAGTTTTGATTTGTTAACAAGTAAGGAGGTTGGTGATTTGGTCAAAGCTAGGAACACCACATGATATTCCAACTTCTTCATGACGTAATATGACAACTAAAATGGGTGGAAGATTTCAAAAGTGACCAAAAATATTGTTTTATAATTGGACGAGAAGCTAAGATCTGTGATTAAGAAAAAAGACATGAAATATAAATGTGTTATACATGTTGGCATTAAAGTGGTGTGTTTATTTACAAGTTATCCCATGGTGCTAATTATTTATGGTGCAATGAGATATTTGTAATTGATAAGTCATTAATCAACATGGTATTTCATGAATTTGTTTGTGCTATGAATTCAATTTCAAAAACCAAAATCCATTGGTCACAAGGGGGAAGATTTTATTAAAGTCATGGTAGGTTTTACAAAATTATGTGGGTTTTGGTTTATAATGTAATTGATTCCACACAAATCCACTTTCAAAAGCTAAGGGGTGTTTTTGACACACCCCCAAATTCCTTAAGAGACCCAAATGTGGGTCCCAAAGTGAAACATCGTAAAAAGAAAAGAATTGGGGCATGCTTTTTAGCTCATAGCACTTCTAGGGTAGGAGGACATAACCTTCAAATCCTAGTATTATACAAGTGTGAATTCTTAGGATTTCAAGTTCTAAGATGTAACAATTGGTGTGGACCAGGCTTCATCATTGCTTTTATATGAGACTTTATTATATGTATGTCTTAGGGTTTGACCTTAAGATAAATGTACCTATTTAGGTGACAAGGAATTAGTTCGATTCTTTTTGTACTTTGTACATGAGGCAATTGTTATTGCTTAAATGTATGTAGACCATGAAACAATAGGAATGAAAGATACCATACACCTACAAGCAACCTCTTACATCTACTTACATCTACTAGGTGTGCATGTAGGGTAAAAGACATAGGATGAAGGAATAACCAAATCTAACCTTTACATTTTGAGATTGTTCTTCATTTACATGAATTATACCCACCATATAACATGAAGTGCACCTTATCATATGCCAAAACATATGTGATCACAAGGTGATAAAAATGGGAATGATCTTAAGCCTACCAATTAAGAGCACAAAAAATCCTATGTATAGGTAGGCATAGGATATTTTGTAATCGTAAATGGTAGCTATAAAATCCCTTTCATTTTATAGGAGGGATATTCATGAATATAAAGTGCCTTCCAAATACATTAATATTTTTTCAGAACATAACTCAAAAAAGCATTTCAAGATTTTTTTAAAAAAAATTAAATGTGCAAAAATTCAACTCAAAAGGCATAATTTATGTTTCACCAAACAGGGCCCCACAAGCATCATTCATGACATTTATTGAGATCATCATAGCTCATATGACATAATTATAAGGATTTTAAAACATTGTTAATGAAAAACTAATGAAATTCATCCATCATTATGCATTATAATGGGCATTAGAAAAAATTGCGTCCTTGATTATTTGGACATTAGGTTGATGGAAAGTTTATTAGGTACTTATTAAAAACACCATGTTTTATATAAAGGTTTATTTGTTGTTGTAACATAATTTAGTGTGAATAAAGTTTTAGTTTTTTCTTGTTTGGGGAGGCAAAGTGTTATATCCCAAGGTGTGTGTCTTGAGTCTCATCTTTAGCATTTTGAAATTCCAAGACACACCAATCAACAAGAGGCCATTCTATGGATTTATCCATCTAGAGTCTATGGCTTCAAGCCATGTATATTTGTGTGCCCTAAAATTTCTTTTAAATACGAAAATACACATAATCTAAGAATCCCTAATCCTTGTCCTACAATGGTTGAGATGCGTAATGTGAAAACCCTAATCTAAAAACCTTAATCTTCATCTTTTCGCACAAGTCTTGTCTCACATTCTATTTCGTTCACGTGTGCACATTATCTCTCACTCTTGTAATCATTGGAGAAGGAGAGACAATGAACATCAAAAAAATCAACAAGAGTAGCTTGTTACGATTGAAGTTACTACTGTTCAAAAAGGTCAAGCCAAATAGTTCGATGAAAAAATTGCAACAATGACATGACAATACATGCATGATATCAAGGAGAAAAAAACTTGCATATAAGCTTTGGAATAGGTCCCATAAAACACACTTCTCTTTCAATCTCTATGGACTTTTCCAATAGGCTAAATGATCTTAGAAGGAGACCTTTCATTGATTATAATTACATATCTTTTGTGGTTATGTGTGTTTGATTTGATGTCTTTCATGTAAGTATTTTTTTGTTGGCATGCCTTCGATTGAAAGAAAATAGAATAAACATGTTTCATGTGCTTTTAAGGGGGTTGAAACAAAGATTGAAACTTGGGTGATATTTCCATCCTTTGCTAGGGTTTAATGGTTGTGAACTTTGTAGAATAGGTCTAAGAGATCCATCCATGGACATTGAGTGAACGTTTCTTGTGATGATGTATCAACATTGGGTGATTTTTTTTTCATATATATATCTTTGTGGTTCATTATGGGGAAGAACAAGTACAAAAATGAACCACAACATGTAGTAGCCAAGTATGAGTAGTCATGGCAACATGGAAGAAAGCTTTTATTTGCAAGCCTTTCTAGATGCCACATTAGAGCATGGGATAGGTGAAAGGTTTAGCTTCAGCAAATGACCTCTCTTTCCACTCCCCCATTTTGGAAAAAACATGGTTTTTATTACCACTTATGAACAGTTAGAAGCCCATTTGCGCAAGAAGGAAGGTGAACTGACATCATATGGTTCCCACTTGGTATATACCTTGCCTTTTTATTATTTGATATTTTTTTGTGTATACCTTCAATTGATGGAGAACGCACATCAATAAGTTTCAATTTTGTGGCCTTTTGTTTATACAATTTTAGAAATCACACTAAATGTCACATTTACTATTTGGATGGTGTGCCATGGATCACACAATTTAGTGTTGGATTCTTGTTGAATTTGAGGAAATATTTTGTTTTTATTTGATTTTAACATTTTAATGTTTTGAGGATTGATTTGTGTTTACAAGCTGTTGTAGGCAAAACTTGGTAAACCTATTGTAGTTCAATCAAATGAAATACTTAACATTAGAGTGCAAGTGAGTGAGATAAATGCAGTAGTGTATGAAATTAAAAGTGCATGAAACTTTGAATAGGCATTTTAAGATAGCTTTTGCACATTAGCTAGACTTGAAACCAAAGGAGGCTCTTGGATACTACAATTGTGCAATTGCAATTTGTGATGCCCATGTGCAAAGGCTATAAGAAGAACTTGTTGAAGCAAAAAGTCATTTAACCCAATCTATGTTGCCTGAAATCTTTGAGGCCAAGATGAAGGCCAAATCGTTGAAAACATTGATAGATGAGAAGATCGGACAAGTGCAAGACCTGAAGAAAAGACAAAATCATTTGCCATTGAAGATAAAACTTTGCTTGTTGAAGAAGACATAGAAGACCTAGTGGCAACAATAGATGTTGAAATCAAGGAAATTGAAAAATCTATTATGAATCTCAGAAAGAAGGTGGGTTTTGATTAAAAATGGTCATCACAACTATGCCAATCATTATTAATCAAATAATGTTCCCTATTATGTTATTTTGAAGTTAAGTTGTGTGTTTTTGTTAACATACCTTTATACTATTGAAGGATTAATTGAGTTGCAATAGTGTGGTTATTTATTACCAATAAACTAAATCCAAATTTCTTTTGGAGGAAATGGTTTACTCAATGAGGTACTCCTTGGTTTTGCTTACTAGTTAAAGTCCTTACAATAGTGACACACTTTGGCTTTAGAACTTATGAGTGAGCATGATGAAGAGGTAATGTTTAAGCTTTCTTTTTGTTTGAAATGCTACTCCATGGTGAACCAAGCCCTATAATCATCAATATCTTTTTATAGTGTATTCTTTTACTCTCATTATCATTGTTGAATGAAGTTGTAGAAAGAAGCATGTTATTTTATGATTATTTGCATTAAAGGCTTTTTCTATTATTCAAAGGTTTGAGGATGTTTTGGGTCTTTTTAGGTTGAAGAACTTAAAACATACTTATCTAATGTGAAGCAAATGTATTGAGAATATATTGACATGCTTGTGAGCTAGTTAGTTTGCCAAGTTTACAATTGCAATTGCTTTTGTTACTATGACATTTTAAAAATGTAATTAAAAAATGTCATTGATTATCACTCTCAAATCTTGTCTTAATCATAGGGCTAAACCTGAAGCCATGGGCTTTTCCTTTCAATAATGATTGTTATTTTTCTCCTTGTAAATAGGTTTTTCCTTTTATTTCTTCCATGACACTTTTGATTTGCCTCTTATGTGATTGCAACTATTAGTTCATATTTTTTTGTGCTTTGTATACTTGCATAACTTTTATGGGTTTCAATTTAGACCTAAACAAACATTTGTGGGTATGTATTAGATTGAAAGATTAAGTGTGCTGATGGGGAGAAGGTCAAAAGATTACATGCATGACAACATTAGTTTGAAGGAATGAAAAAAGAACTATGTACTCATGTACAATTTCTTAATAATACATTGAAGTTCGTGTAACTCCATGGTAGTGCTAGTGAGTCTTGAGTTTAGATTTTGACTATAAAGACCCATTGCGCATACAACAAAAGAGCACAAGAAGTAAGTTATTGGTTAGTTGAAATTTAAGTTGGCTAGGCATTGGTTGTGGTCATGGTGCACTAACAAATCATTAGCTACAACTTTTTAATCTCGAGGTGGCAATAAGTTTGTCAAGTCTTTAATAATTGCTTATATGCAAATGGTTGTCTTCAATATTTAATAATGGTGATTGCTCATTTTTGTTTTAGGTGTAGGTGCCTTTTTACTCTAGAGGCAAATCTTTTCCAATTGTGTGAAGTATATAGGTGCATGCTAGATGTTCCAATTTGCTACATAGATGTGTGATGTCAAGCTTGATGAAGGTAATGGATAGTTGGTAATGACTTAGTGGTTATGTTAGGACAAAGGTGATTTCAATGGTAGAAATTAAATTCTTGTAATTTTGCCTGTTGATGAAGTTTTTTGCAGTGAAAGGGTTAGTCTTTCTTTTTATTAAACCTTGTATTTATCTTCTAATGCAGTCATCTATGGCAACTTTGATATGGTGCACCATTCTTCACACGTGTTATTATTTATTTGTACTATGTTTTCATTAAACATCTGAAAACACATTTGAGAAAAAAATTATGTGTTGAAGACCAAGTTATTGTAGCCTATTCACCCATGGGAGTTGGATAATTGTGTATAGAATCATTTGTGTCTGCTTTGGTGATGAGATTTTTGCTAGGGTTTGCTTCATATTCTTGTCATGTCCCTTTGTGTCTATATTGGTCTTGCTGTTCTTCTATTTCCCCGAAATGTTTTGTGGTGCCAAGGCTTCTAAGCAGAACATTATTTTTATCGTGCACATAAGCGTCAATGTTGTTCATGGTGTGCACTTTTTGTTTGATCTGTTGCTTTTGTTGACGTTCTTATTTTCTCAATAATGTGTGCTTGGCTTGGTTGTCCTATCAAAAGGAAAAAAACATTTTTGTGAGGAAAAAAAATGCACTTATCCTAGTTTGGTGGAAGTTGATGTGTTTAACAAGTTGTAACCATTTGCAAGTTTATTTCTTGCTGATAACCTTGTGAATTATGATGAGAAAGTTGCACAACAACTGTTAAAAAAAAATGATTCCAAGGTTGTGCCCTTGACCTTGTTGCCAAAAAAACTTGGCAACATGTAATGTGTTTTGTTGTATGCAGGTCTTCCCACTTTTCTGCACACCAAAATACAATTGTTTAATGGTAAAAGGTTATTGATGTTTTCATATGGAAGTGCATTTACCTCCAATCCCTTTTCTTTCAAGGTTTGTCAAGGCTGAACACCCTATTAAGTGTTTAAAATTGTAGAGAAAGTGAACATTGTTGAGAAACTTGATTCTTGCATTGTTGTTGATTGGAAGACTTTTGTGAGCACCATGCATCTAATGGAAACACAATATGGTGCTAAGGATTTCATCCATGTGAGTTCATAATCTACTTTGTGGCCTGGTACCTTCTACCTCACCCAAGTTGATGTTCTTTATCGTCACTCCTATTTTTAAAAAACAACCACAAGTAATCTTGAAACCATTGGATCGAATGATACAAATGTTGCTGCCTAATTTTGGAGTGGGTGTTTTAACAAGTTTTGTATATTTGATTTTGGGTACAATTTTCATTCAATGTAATGTTAGTTTCAAGTCACCATTCTGGAGATTTCTTTGCAATTTCAAATATGTGTGTGTGTGTGTTGGGTTTGTTGTGTTTGCTACTACAAGCATGAAGAGTTGCAAAGAAGAAAAAGAAAAAGAAAAACATCAATAACAAGATGACAAGCCCAACAAACAACGCAAAAAAATGGAAAGGAGAGAGAGAGAGGCATACATGGTGGCAATAAAGAGGATGATGACAACAAGACAAAGAATGGAGTATGAAGTAGGTGCACAAGGCAAAATCTTAAAGTGACAAAAGGAGGAGCGATGTGCACAACACCTCCATCGAAGAAGGGATTTGGAGCAAACAAACTAGGAGTGATAAGAGCAAACCCAAGAGTGCCGATGCTGTTACAATTGCATATCCATAGATTCTTGTGAAGATCACGGACTGCAACACCATCTATGCCCCTAATATCTTAGCCTCTAAAACAAACTCCAAAACTCTAAGTAGCAAAAAAATCAAATCAAATCATATAATTACAACTACAATTATAGTTGCAATTCCCAATAGTCACAAACTTTCCCAGACCAGTTTTTAAGGACTTATAGCAAGCATGTTGGGTCTTGTTCACATACCTCCCAATAATGTTTACTTTTGAAATCACAGCCATCTTTGTATTTTTGAAAATGGTTTAGAGGATCAATGCAGTTGTTTTTGGCATCCAAAGTTTTAAAGTTGTTGTTTTTATGTTGCAATAACACTTTCAACTGTAGCTCTACTACAACTACTATTCCTTGAGCTAGAGATGGAAAATGAGATGCTAGAATGAGTATTATTAGAACCAAGACTAGTATTGGTAATTGAGATTTGATCAAATTCATGTTGTCGAGATACCACAAGCTTCCATGATGACTCCTGCCACCATTCATTTCTATTGAACAAATGTCATGATGGAGGAATAATATTTTGTATGCAAATCTTTGGTTATGTTTCTGATTATGTCCAAATTCTATTTGATCATTTTTTGATCTTGATCTTCTTGAATGAAAAAGAATAAAAATAAAATCATCCATTGAAGGTTAAAAACAACTTTTAATAAAAAAATTTCAAACTTAGTAACAAATTCAAATAGGTGGTGAATGGGGATCTAAGATTGATGCCATGTCTAATTCATCATGAAATCAACAATTAACTACAAAAATATAAATTAGCTGGAACAACTTGCAAGATCAATTGATGGATAATGCAAAAAATTTAGTACAACTTAAAAGTTAGTTCAAGATTAAAACTTGTTGTAAACACAATTAGTTCAATGTTTCTTTTTTTCTCTTTGTCTTTATTTCTGAGAGTTGTGTCACTGGTTGTCCAACAATATACTTAGAACTAAACACCTAACATGCAAACTCAAGGAAGTTCACAAGTCATGAAATTGTTTTGAGACTCCTTGGATAGTCAAAAACTACTTCTATCTACAAAAGGGGCCTACTAAATAACCCATCCAGAATCAATCACTTGAATTGTTTCCTTAAAGCTTCATATTTTTGTCTTTTATCATAATCACCCCACTTGAACATGATAAATAAAATTAACTAACTTATGCAGCAACCAATCTTGCTGCCATTTAAGCTACATGAACCCTTTCACTATTAGCCCTAAATTTCTTTTTAGCGCAAGTGGAAAACTCCCATGTACCCTCCTTTTCCTCACCTTCCAAAATCTCCCCTTCTACACCAACATCATCTCTCACATCCATTTGCCAACCTTCAACATGTGTATCCTTCTCACTTGAATTCCACCCCTTTGTTTCTCTTTCATTACCATTAGTATCTGTAAAAACATCCTGGTAGTATAATGGCAAATATAGTTGGCAAATTGCACATTCCAAAACACCCAATCAAAGCAACAAGAATGTTACTCCAACATATTTGTGTGTCGTAATGTCACACATGTTTACTTGCTTGCAACCAATATTAAGTTCTCTATAATTAAAATAAGTTGTGCCATTTCATCAGGGGTGTTACATGACAAAGGAATTGACATGGAAAATCCTTGAAGTTGCCATAACATTTAAACAAAATTATGTATTATAATAAGCATAAATATCATATGTATTATATTCTTATGCTTGTTCTAATAATGGTTCAATCATATAAATATAAGGTTTTTTCTACAAAATAAATGAGGCAAATACATAGCTTTGATACAAAATATATATTCATCTAAAACACCTTTGTCTATGTTTGTTGCAAAGTCCACCATGTTGATGTGACATAAGCAACCATTGTAAGTTGAGAGAATTTGTTTTCTAGGTTTGATTCATTGCCCTTTGACTTACATTAAATTCATAACAATTAATAATCATCTAAATACATTTGATTTTGGTGTTACTTACAAATAATTGTTTTGTGTAGTTCAATTATCAAGATGCCCATCACACATGCCTCCTCCAAGGTCTACTAGTGCCTTTGCAAGTGCCACCTAACAATGGCCATGTATTTGCATTGCAAGTTGGGATTCCTATTGGACTCAAACATTATTAAGGTTCCAATGAGGAACAACAATAGGCCCAAACACGCATGTGTTCACAATCAATAGCTTTGGGCCAACCATCCCACTTTTTTACTATCATTCCAAATAGTGTAGGCAATCATTCACTCCTTTCCTAATATGATTTTTACCAACTCAAAATTGTAATATCAAATAAACCAATTAATGAATGGTAATTCCTCACACAATAATTCATATAGGTGTCTAGCACATCAACTATGTTGGGGTGATTTCCAATGACTAGCTTTGCCATATGGACACCACCATCTTACCAAGTTTGTTAAAAGAGCAATATATCAGCCAACAATCATGTTGCTTGTGCATGATATTTTGACCATATCATCAATATTGTCATCAACATATTAATGGAGTGAGATAGAAAATTGCAATGTCCAACTCCAAGTGATGGACTATTTGGCTTTTTAAAAGGTTATTTGCATCCACATAATCCCAATGATCTGGGAACCTCCATGTCCACTAGTTGGTGTATACCCATGGCATGCCAACCACCACCACTTGGTTTTTACAACTTGTTAAAAATACAAATTCCTCTTTTATGAACTACCTCATTGCACATAAAACAACACTTATCTAAACAGAAGTACACATTTTGAAAGGGGCTATTTGTCATGACTATGATGGTCCTCTCCAAGTGCTAATCTTACTTCTTTTTGTTTTCAAAAGGGCCAAGCAGAATGCATGTGCTCCTATTGTAATGAATTGTTCAAAATGTAAAACTTGTTTCACTAGTGAACATTTTTTAAGGCAAACAACTACCAATTAATGACCTCCATAGGTATTCAACTTGAAACTTTCAATGCTACTAAGGTTGAAAACTTCATTAATGCACCGGATCCATTACCTTTTCCAAATGCAAAATCCAACACCTTCAAAGTGGATTCAATTGTATTAACCTTAACATTATTAAAGTACCAAAGCCACTGTTAGGCTCATTCAAAATCTTGTTTTGAGAAGTTTGCATGCACACCTTTGGAATAGTGTGCCACTTTGCTTTCCCCCAATCAACCACTTCAATGATAGTGGTTAATGTTAATTTCAAGATCATTCCATAGCATTGAATCGGCAACAAATACATCAATGGGTATTCTCTAGTAGTTGTTACCACATTCAAATGCAATCGTGACATATGTTGCCTCATTGGTGGAAATGGACATGATGTAACATATTACATTATGAAGTATACAACCAAAAACCAAAATGAGTTTGAGAATTTAGTTGCCTTCCATTTAAATGCATTTGACAAACGGGTTAATAAAAAATCTAACCTTCCTGACAATGTAGTTGTTAACATAAAAGGACACCAACGGATATCAAACATGATATGTTTTCTATCCTCTAAGCAAGATATTGCAGTTTCGATGGCATACCTATATTTACTTTGAAGTGGTTCCTTTTATGATTTTCATGAATTTGCCATGTTATTCATCAAGCACCTTTTGGATACTTTGATGAATGCAAATATCATGGAGGTTTCACTTGTAAAATCAAAGAATGGAGATGTGGCTATCTACACACCCATTACATATTATTCATGATGTCTAGACTCATTGGAACATTTGTCCCTTTATGAGTTCACCACAATTTACAAAAAAATTACTTCCATCCAACAATTCCTATTAAAAAAACCCCACTTTTAATGGACTTCCCACTAACTAAAGGTTCAAACCCTTAAATGTATTATCAATGTTTCAAGAGTTCAATTGTCGGATATATCATGAGAAGGTTTCACACTTGAGAAGTGCCTTTCCTACTTCCAGACACTAATTATATTGCACAAACCCTTTCATTACCTTAAGGACCTTTTGGGTGATCATATTTCATGGGGACACACATTTTAATCACACAACCAATATGTTGCCATGCAAGCCAAGATAAAGCATTGTTACGATTATTATGTTACAAACGAAGAGCAAATGAGATGTGTGGTATCAATCACAGATCTAAAATTTTATTGGATCACCCAAATGGCACCACCTTTTTCACACCAAATGCACCTTATTACAACAATTATGAGTATTTTGAAGATGATCCAAATGAAAATCATGAATTTGACTTTGATAATGACATGGAAAACCTTGACCTTTCACAGTCTATATATGGTTACTTTAATGCCATACTTAATTTAACTGTAGTTGTTGAAAATCTATTCATTTCATTTTCACATGTTGCTTCCATCATATTTCGCCACATGGATCCAACAATGTTTCAAGGTAGATGAAATATCTTTGTGATACTCCACATGCCAATTCAATCCTCCAACATTTTAAGTTGCATTTATTGACTTCAATATGCATCCGGTCACAATGGAAATGATTGCAACAACTATAATTCATATGGATTGGACACCCTTTCTTCCTAATTCATCTCCTCTTAAAATGCACTGTTCTTTGAAAGATGCTTCATTTTCTTTTAATCTTAACCAAAAGAAACATGCCATGTTCATGTTGGCGGGGTACATGTTGTTAATTCATGATAATCTTACATTTATAGAACTTCTTTTTGCTTGACTTGGTGGAGATGCAAGAGTTGGTAAGAGTCATGTCATTTAGCCTCTATTGACCTTAACCTATAATTGGCAATGACCGAATTCTATCATGGTCGTTGCCCAAATGTGAATTGTTGTTGTTAATGTTAAAGGTCGAACAATTCATGCAACATTCAACTTCAATCTCCATGGAAAGCCTCAAAATGCCCAACCCACTATTAAGGACATTGAAACTTTGGCTGGAATATGTCTAGTGATCATCGAAAAGGCTTCAAAATGTGCACAAGTGATTCTTGGATTGATATATGCACATTTGAGGTAGTTAAATGAGTGCCCCACCATTGTTGTTAGCAGAATGCACATCCTTTATTATGGCGATTGGCTCCAACTTGGCCTTACAATTGGCCCTACATTATTTACCCTTCTTTGAATGCATTCATTCAAAACTATGCTGGCTACAACTTTTATCAAAAAATTAACCATTTAGTTTATTTGATAGCAATCATGCGACAACAAAATGACTCGAATTTTGTAACATTTCTTCAAAGATTTCACATTGGAATTCCTAATAACCATGATGTTGAGGCCATCAATTCGAGACATAAATACTTCAATATTGTAACAACCACTTTTGAACTTAAGCATGTTCTATTTACATCAAATTTATTTTGAGTTGCCTTCAACTATTCATTTGCAAAACTATTTGCCATACAAAGGGAATCTCCACTAATACAATTCCATGTTTGTGTCACTAAGGGCCACTGTTTGACCTCTTTTTATTCTTGAACCTTGAAGTTTCAACTATTTATGTAATGACAAAACAAGTTGTTTACTAATGATTTTGGAATTTGTGGTGGGAAATGCTTGTCACGTGCACAAAAAATAACTTTAAACCCAAGGAAGTTGCTAAAATGGCACCTTGGGTCATGTTATTGACTACTAGTTGCCATAAACTACAACTACACATCATTAAGTCATTGATGAAACTTTCGAATATACAATATTTGTTTCATCCACTTTACCTGAAATAATATTCATAAAAATGCTTTTCCATGACCAAGTTTTAAATCTTGAACTTATGCCTGACATTATTGACATCCACCCAATATTGGAATGAGATATATTCATCAAACTTCCAAACCAAAAGTTTCATTGTTTCAATTGAACAAGTTCCCATCATCCCTACTTTGTTCTCACAATTGACAAATGCCAAGGACCAACCTTTTCCAAAGTTATCCTTGGATTGCTTTTACATCCATCTTTACAAAACCTGAAGAAAAATTACATGTTTATATGTAGCTCTATCGCGAATGAAACATTTAGTAGACTTGTAAGTTCTTAAACCCCTTTCCCATACTATTTAAAAATATTTCCAATTAGGAAAGGTTCACCTTGTAAGAAACACACATTTACAATGTGCAAATGTTTGCATCATGCATTATGGGAAAAAACCAAAAAAAAGTTAATATGAATTTATTTATAACAACCAAACAGTTACTAAAATTTGGATTTGCAAATAACTACATATATGTTTATGCATAACTTATGAACTTTAATGGGTGATCCCATATATTGAAAAAGATTCTTTTTGATATAACTTTCGCATAAAGACTTTAAGATACCTAAGTTAGTAGCCTCCTAAAATACAATTATCCTAGCTACCTAAGTTAACCTACCTTATAGGTAAGTACCTTAAATTAACATAAGTAGTTTTTTGTTAACCTAGTTACCTATGTAATTTTATCTACACTTTCCCATCTTAGGCTATGCAATCATGTACTCATACGATGTTTTACACGAGTACCAACCCAATTATGGATGTAGTCATGGATTGAGGTTTATTAGTATTATGTGAATATGAATTTATTCACCATCATTGTACTAGTTGAAATTTACAACTATTAAAAATTTTGAAGAAGAAAAAATATTGTTTGATACACATGTTTGCATCATGCATTATGCATTACACCATATACATAAAATATTTAGTAATACATTACATTGTCTATCATTTTGAATTTCTATTTATCTAGTTTATTTTTTAAAAAATCAAAGAAAGATAAAATGCAAATATAATCATTACTTTTTATTGTGAGATTCTTGGATTGACATTAAATAACCTTTGATTAATCTAGATCTTTTTTCCCCAATCATGGGGTTCTAGTTGGTTTGACATAAACTTGTTTGATTTGTGATCATGTGTGTGTAAATTGAACTTGGATTCTTATAGGTAAGTACATTTTGGAACATGAAAGATTTGCATGCATCTTAAATTATGTGTGCAACTTTGTTAGTTTGAATAATGTTAGGTGTTGATCTAGTAATTCATGAGAAAATGTACAATACTTTTCATGACCTAACACCTAACAAATATAAACACATATGGTGCAACCCATTACCTTTGATATAATCTAATCAACACTAATCAAATACTTCATCCTTCAAGACAATCGTGATTTGAGACTAAAATATGCATAAGCTTGATAACGAGGGTGATCACCCATTACTCTTACCCATATGTGTCATTAAAATCAATCTATTTGTGAATCTACTACACATTTATAAACAATCAAGATCCAATACCATTGGGGTGTATTCCCATCACAAATCCTCTCCCCACATATCCTACAATAAAGGTATCACAAATCCTTCTATAGAGGACTCAATCATGCAAGTTCAAACTTTAAAGGTTAGATAACCCAATACCTTTGATTGTCATCCTCATCATTACCAATAACTGTTGCCTAAGTTGGACACACCAGCAATTTATTAAGTATGGCTTGGATTGGTTTTCAACACGATGGAGATCAAAATCTCCATTACTGAATGACTTTGAAGGAGTTGTTGAAAATTCAGTCACTCTGAAAGGCAAAGAGAAACAACAGACATCAACAGACAAGATTCAATCTTTTCACCAAGGATCACACCCAGCATCCATCCATCAATGCTTCTGAGTTAGATAATCAGCAGGCAATGATACATAAACAAATAATCAAACACAAAAGAAACAAGAAAACAATTGTAGATGGTGTTTAGAAGGTCCTCAATCAAAAGCTTTACTAGTGGTCCATAATTTCATAATATCACTACATCCAGAATGGAGTGGTTGCATACGGGTAGGGCACATGAGATGTTTATTCAAAATTCAACTGGCCAATCAAAAGATTTGTCTGTATTTCTTTAAATACACCTAAATGGATTCAATGATCTTCTTCTATGGAAAACTCCAAGCACTACCAAGATCATATAAGATATCCACATTGTCATATACACAGAGGATTTCTCCTGAAACTTGTCATGGACTAGCACTTTAAAAAAGGATGGGGAAACACTTGAATCACATCATAGATAACCTAAGAATAGAAGGGTCATTTCGAAGAGGGGGGGGGGCACCATAATGACACCGGCCCTGATTTGGAACAAATAAGAACTCTTGGTAGTCTGAACCAGACTGAAGAAAGCTCACCCACCAAAATTAAGATTCCAAACAATGCTCAAAATACTGCAGGGTTTCAGACCTAGCTTCTCAAGGTTGTGCACCTCAATATGCCAGGATGAAGGGGAAGAGCCAGTTCCCACTGTAGACAAATTCATCTTACTGAGCTTGATCTGGGTACAGTCTTGATGAAGCTGTCATGCCCGACTTTTGTTAGCCCTGGTGAAAATGAGAAATGATCTTCCATTAAAAGGTCTCAAGAATCAAAACTTAATGGATAGATCAGTTCACTCCAGTAAAAGCAACATGCAAGCCCTGCAAACTTCCACCCAAATAGCAACCAGATTAGTAATCGGCAGATGCAGTATTGAGAACTTAGAGTTTTTGACACAAAATTGTTCCACCTTTCACAGTGACACAAAATTGCAACTCTAGAATGATTTTGAGGGAAGAGCATAGAACAGTGCATACAGATGAAGAGATTCATTGATATTCTACACTATCAAGAGCATTTCTTAAATGCAAGCCTCCAGAAAAGAGCAGAATCACTAGCTTTACACAAGATCTAGATAAACCTGCAAATCCGTCAAAGAGGCTGCAGTGTATATTTCTAATAAGCCAAAAGATGCATCCCTCATGCACAACTTATGCTGTGATTTGCTAAAAATGCTCTCTGTATGTGTCTCTAGTTCTACATTCTTTGATGCTGATGCATGTACCCTCAAACATATGCACTGCCCAATGTGCAAAAGTTGCTTGCAATGCCATAGATGCACAGTAATATGCTTGTTAAACTCAATATGTAACACTCTGATGCTGATGCTGATGATGCAGTACTCATCAAGATCCAAATGCTGATGCTGATGCTGATGCTGATGATGAGTATAAGGGTGATGATGATGATGATGATGACTTCCCTGCTTCTAGTGAGGGGCTTAAAGGGGAAGAGCACATCACTCTTCTTCCTGACAGCTGCTCCAGAAGCCTTTGCATGTGCACACCCTGAAGAAGTATGGTTGTTACAAGAGCATTGAGGGGTCAGGAGGCAAGGTGTGGTCCAGGAATCCATTATTTTCCACACCCGGGGCAGTCAAACCTTGAGCACCTCCCTCTGCCCCTTGATGCACACCTCCATCTTTCTTCCTCCCATATGGATTCTTTGAATACTTATTTCAAGGTCAAGGTACAACCATCCCATCAAGTGGTCCTTCAAAAGTATACATGGTCATACAGTGCTGACATGACAGAAATCTTATCATGACACATCTCAAATATGCCATCAGTGTAGTGTCCAAATGTCAACAGGATAGTACACACCTGTGATCAGAGTCCCTGAACTGTAGGACTTGAGTTCTTAAACTCTAAAAAGACAGGAAGAAGTTCTTCTAAGAGACATGCAAAATAATCTTTTTGTAAAGAATGGTGCTCATTTGACTCAAAAAAAGGAATGTTCAGGAACGGGCCAAAACTCATGCATGTAGGATATTGTATTCTCATGCCTCCTCGGTCTGAAGTTGAGAGAACTGCCCCTTGTAAGTTTGAGTGTACTGTCATAGCAGTATTTACATCCTGCACAAATTTCAGCTAAGCTTTATTCCTGGGCTACACTGCTGTACAACGAAAGCCACAGAAAGTCATGATTGTACTAGAGAGCTAAATGCCATACTAGACGATGATCGGCAAGAAACACATACCACAAACTCAATGAAACATACAGTATTTTTGCCTTGCCGCACAACTTTCATTTGTCGAAAACCAGGCTGACTGCTGACAACAAGCAATGGCCAAATTACATACCATTGGAGATCTCAAAATACTAGGTACCAAATGAGTACAGGGTGTTGTTTCAACAAATATGGTACACTAGCTCCTTGTCAAAGATAGAGATGTATTTATGAACTCTGCTTCCCATGACCTTGTGGTGATACTCTTAGTATGAAGTGTAGGTGTAAGAGCTTGCCCGCTAAAGAGCCCTCGAAGTTCAGTTTCATTAACAGCCTCCCCAAGATTTCCAATGAACAGAGTGTTGCATGGTGGGTTGTCTTTTGTATTCTGTATACAATCACTCCACATTTTCAAGGAAAGCAGTATAATCCCCAACTTTTCTTTCTCAATATTCATGCCCATGTAATATATATAGACAGCATACTCAAGACAGGGACACCAAATCACAAGAAAGAGGGAACACAAGCAATTTTTCACCATGTACCAACAGCTCAAAGAATTGATGTAGCAAATTACAGATACAGATGGGGGGTGCCTAAACACTGCTGCATAAAAACTTGGCTTGCTAAAATGGAAAGTGAGGAAAATACCTGCACAGGGGCATAGCCAGTGGGAGCAATGGGCACAGGTTGGGATACTGCATAACCTGCATATTGCTCATATTGTGGTGCAGGTGCAACATAACTGGCCAAACCCAAACATTCAGAATAAATGTCATGGATGTTGATCAATAACAACAAGTGCTTGACATAAAAGAGATGTTGAACTGCAACAGGCATAAATGGACAAGAACAAACTGCTTTGAGGTTCATGATTAATTGGACCATTTGTGCATGTGATATTGACAGGTTTCACAAGAATTTTTTTTTCTGAAGGCGTTTCACTCCGTTGACATTCTGTTATCTTCAGCTGATGTCTATCTTTGAAGTAAAACTGAGTCAGAAGTCAAAGAGAAGAACAAGTTCAGATGACAGAAGAAACTAGATGAAAAGAGAGTCCAACCCTTGTGGGCCCCAAGAAGGAGCTGCAGCAGGCACAACTTGATTGGGATAGGGGGCACCATAAGGAGCAGGATAGGGAGCTGGTGAGTAGTCATTACCACCTGTGCGCATCCGCTTACTTGCATCGAAGCCTGTTGTAATCTCCCCTGCTACCCCTGGTCCACCGCCACCCAGCTAGTCAGGCTAAAATCTGTAGGGTATAATACATTATTAAGGAATGAGGACCCTGTATCCAATCCACTACTAAAACAAATTGAAGTTGCTGAAAATTGTACAGTTTACTGATCTGTTGAAATCCCTGGGAATGGTTTCTGGACTAACCTAGTCTACAAGAAAGCTGAGAGGGGATTTACAAACATTTAGATACCAGAAAACGAACCTCAATTCTCTGATTTATTCTGATCAGTCAAAGTGGACATCTATCTAAATGGAATAATCCAGAGTCCTACATGAAATCCTCTTCATCTTGATGAAATGATCACAGGAAACGTACCTCTTTTCACATATAAATTCTTCTTTGCCATCTCAGCTCGCAACACTGAGTTTGTGTCTGCATCAAACACCAAGTTCTGGAAACATAAGGTGGCACACAGACACTACCTTGTCAGCTCCTTGTATTTTTCCTTGGCAAATGTCACCCTGCCACCACTGAAGCAAAAAAGTACTTTGAAATGGAGACATGGACACCTAGAAACCTAGAGATACAAAAGAAGAACAAGCTCTGTGCCATTAAGGTTATTCAATTCCCTCTATAAAACTGCAGCCTTGCTCACTCTAAGTTTCTAGTAATTATAAATGTCAAATACAAATACAAACCATAACACCAAAACTGGGAGACAATTGGTACTGTTGCAAGTTCAATTCCCTCCATAAAACTACAACCTTGCTCACTCTAAGTTTCTAGTAATTACAAATGTCAAATACAAATGCAAACCATAACACCGAAACTGGGAGACAATCGGTACTCTTGCAAGTTCACATAATGTCATTACAGGTATCTTGGGAATTTAGAAACTTACTTGCAGAGCATCACGAGCTGCCATGGCCATGGCGGCTGTAGAGAAGAGAGCAAATCCCATAGGCTGGTCACCTTTAAAATTCATTTGAGAAGCTTCATAACCAGGCCACCATCTAAGAAGGTTTTGTAGCTCTCGCTCCTTCACATCCGGAGGAAATCCTAGTACAAATATTGTTCGAACCTAGAAGAGAGTAGAAATCCACTGAAATGACCATAAGGAAGCACAAATGAAACACAAGTTTGATCATCTTTGGTTTAGGTTAGCTTTGAATTTCTAAGGCAAGTGTGGAAAATACACCTGACTGGTGTTCTTCAGTAAGTGAATGCCTATATTTCATTGTAATACCTCCATATTCCTTCCTTTGCTTCTAGAAAACCAAATGAAAAAGAATTTCCCTCATGCATGGTTTACTTTTATCTGCCTGCCACCTTATTTGCTTCTGAAGCTGCTTCATCCATAAAGAATAATATCTCTCATAAGAATTGAGAAATCTCCATTCTCATGATTAAGAAAAGGCAAAGTGAGGTTAACACTTCTTCAACCAGCCACCGAGAATTCCAAAGAAGGAAAGACAAAACAGAGAACAAAGGACCAAGAAACCCTATAAAAATGATAAGAATAATAAAAAATAATTAAAAAAACCAAGAAAGCAGTGTGAGCAACAGTGCCAGTCTCACACCTGTTCAGGGACCATTGACAGTGGCATGTATGATCATGACTTCTCTATCACAACTTTCCCACTGACTTCATCAGCTCCTTATAGTGGATAAAGGCCAGTGAAAACATTAACATGCATACTGAGATTCTGCAGCAAATCTGGAAGCAACAGGAAGACTCAGCTGTGCTACTGGCTAGCAACAAACAACAACACAATGAGATAACAAAAAACAGAAAAACACACAGAAAAGGACAGCAGGAACAAAGACCAAGTGGGCTTACAAGAAGCTCCCCACTTACAAGACTTTATACAGAGAACCGTTTGGAATACTCCAAATGCTGAAATTCCAAAAAGGAATTTTTCAATATTGAGCAACCCTCTAGTCCTGTTTAACAGAATCTTTAGAGGGTAGCCTTTATTTTTCAGAAGGACAATAAGACTGACCATCTGAGAGACAAAGAACTCTTTACAACTACAAAGCCTCAAAAACCTGCAAAATTGACTATTGATAACTCCCAACTTAGCAGTAATTGGGATATTGGAATGAACATGAGGCATGTGAATCATTTCAATCTCTGGTTGAGAACACTTGTCAAAGATATCACAGGATATACCTTGAGGACTTTGTTTCACAGCTAGATTCAAGAAGTTACAAGAGAAGCCTTTAGAAGTACAATTCAACTTACGAGATGATTTTGGGTATGTACTGCCACCAAAAAAGTATTGGTCTAGGTACATAAAATTCTCTAAGTCTGGAAAATCAGGAACAAAAAGATCATCCACAAACCTACGAACAAGGGACAATCTATGAAGCACAACAGGACATGTGTTATACTTCAAGAGAAGCTTTAGGAAATCAAACTCATAGGAAAAGAGATAGAAATTAGCCAAATAGACTGCACAATTAGTACCCATGGGGATACCAATACATTGTCTATAAGCACATTGTCTACCAAAACAAAGAAACAAATTATCTAGCAAGAAATCCAACCAAAAGATCAAATCTGAAGCCTCCACAACTTTAAAGCTATGAAGAATTTCAAACAAATTTATCTCTTCTTTATTTTTCAGACACAAAAACCTACAGTTCAAAGCAGTTTTTTGAACCAACAAAAACTTAAAACAATGAAGCTTTAACATCTGATAAAACACTTTATTGATCAGAACTTTCATATAAGCTTCCATCAGGTCAATTTTAGTGTATAGAGTTGAGAAATCAAAAGACTGCAACAGGAGTGGAGAAGCTTTATCAACTTCTGATCTTGAAAGATTAAGTTGTTTTATTACATTCACTACTCCTGTAGAGTCATTAAGAATGCAACTACTAACACAAGGAACATCTGTGTTTCTGAGTTTTGACACCCCAAAGGTCATTGACAGTAAGGAAAAATAGCTTTGTAGAAAGAACTCAGCCACTTCAAAACTTCAGTAAGAGAAGCGGAGCTGGCAGCACAAATAAATCTAGGTTTAATCGGATTTTATGAAACTTCCAAACAGCTCAAAGAAACAGAAGACAAGGCCCACACTTTTCACCACTAAAATTATGGGCCTTATTAAAAGAAAGATGAGATTTAAGGATTTCAGACTGGGCAAGATTGGAGACTGCATAAAGAATAACACCGGATCCCAGCTACTGCATGATAGCAGTGAATCTTTGAAGCATACCACCTTGTTCAACTCAACAACAAAAGAAATTCTTCCTTTCTCTCCATTCAAAAAGAGCATAAGAAGTGAATACTAAAAAAGGGTCAAAGAAACAGGCAAAGTGAGCTCAAAAACACCTGGCAAGTATGATCGATCAAGTCTACATCCCAAATTTAGTGTTTTGACCATGAGGCAGCCTTGGAGAGGCCTAAAGCCTGAGTGGCATTCAATGACCTAATCTCGCAATGGGGATACATTATGCACACTCTAGACACAAGAAAAGAAAGCTCAACAAGATGTGCAGGATAATGCACCTTGTTAAGAATTTAACTGATTCAATCTCATCAGAATTCTTCAAAAGAACAGTGCATGCAGCAAGGACATTGAGAAGTTGAAAACCAAAGAGAGACAAAATTGCTCTTTCTTAAAGCTTATTATTGGCTTCATTTGTAATGGGCAAAAGACCACAATCAGAGCCCCAAGAGAGCTATCCCGCAGCGAGGAAAGAGAAACCCTACAGTTGGGAACGAGATGAGAGAAAGAAGCAGCTCGTATGCTGAAAGATCCTACATTGGGGCGTGTCATCAAGACTAGAAGCTGCCTATAATATAAAGCCTTGTGAACCTCGTAACCGGTTGTCAAATGACAAACCCTAGATTTCCAACATCTTTGAATAACCAGTCAACTGACATTGAGAGCGGAGATGATAACAAACAGGATGTGGTGCGCAGCACCAGGGAGCGTGGATGCAGTCGGCAAAAGTCTTCAGGGATGCAGGAGGCTCAGACCTCATCATGAGGACCATCAGCTTGGGGTGCGGGTGCCGACCACTGAGCGTACTGCGCGGGTGGGGCCGCCATCTCCTCTCCTGCTCCGCTCGCCCCAACCAATGCCACTTGCAGGACTCTTTCCTCAAACCGTCCTCATCGCCACGTCCTTCACAGATCTCATCTCCTTCCTCTCAACACCCAGTGCGGTTCTGCATTTGCTCCGCTCTCTACTCGACCTTTTGTCGCGTCTTCTGTCTTCCTCGCCTCTCCTACTTTCTTCCTCAAACCAAACAGGAAAATTATTCTTTTGAGAGGATCTAGAAGAGGCCCCGCCCACAGAGGTCCGGTTTGGGAAGATGCAATCGGAGCTCCAACTTCACAAACCTGGCCTATTATTCTTGGGCGCCCGATTCGTTCTCTCTGCGCTGCTCTTCAGTTGCACTGCGATCCGACCGCGCTGAAGACAGACCGCTCAAGAACCGCGCGGTCAATGTTCCCGTAATGACTTTGCTAACGTACAGGTCGGAGGTTCGAACTTAGAACTTTGTCCAGGGGCTTTACCAAAGTTCACAACAAACAAAGGGTTCAAGTCAAACCCTTAACTACCCATCAAAATTGTCCATCCTTGTAACATTAACTTTGTGGCAATTTATTTTTTATTAGAGTAACTATTTGTCAGATGTCAATTAAATATATTCAATGTTAAACATGTCCATTTTTGGGGTCTTATCCTATGTAGACTAAGGCCCGCTATACACTAGGAGTCAGGGCCGAAAAAACTTGGGGCCAACTTTGAGCATTTTTGGCTTGTTGTTTGGCCCTAAGTTACTAAATAAATGCTAGAACGATGATGTCAGGATATTCAATAAAATGCTGAAATATTGGCCCCAAGGGTTGCAGATTGACCTCCCAAATTTGATGGTGTCCTTTTTTCAGCCTTGGGGCCAATACAAGGCCATAATGTTCAGCATTTGTTAGTAACTTGGGGCAGATTGAAAAGTTTTTTTTTTCTATGTCAGCCTTGACTCCTAGTGTAAAGCCCTTGGGGATGATTTCAACTCAAAATGCCAGATCTAATCCATGAGGATCCATTAGACCTTGTCATTGCATCTCCATAGAAACTGTGAACTGTAATCAAAGCAGGTATGAAACAAATTATGTTATGTACTATTTAACGCCTCTCATACATCCCAAAATCTAATTATATGTTGACAGAATCCAATTTGGTTTGGACAAACAAATTGCAAAGAGTTTACCAAATAGAATCATAGAATTCAAGTTTTTTTGGCCATCAACATAAAATGTGAAATGATAATTTTTCTTTCAATGGCGTTGGTAGTAGGGTTTCAAACCTTTGAAAGACAATCCGCAACAAATTCCAATGTAACAAAATGCACATCACATTGACCTTTTTGCTTTGGATGTCACTAAAGGGGTGTCACTGTAAAGGTCCTTGTGCCGGTGCACATTACCATTATAATGAGTGTTGTTTCAGAAACCTTTTGTTCCATACCTCTTTAACAACAATTGGCACAACAAATACCCACTATGAAACCCATTCCAGAGTTTGGCTTCATTGGTCAAAGAAATTTAGAATATGGCCAATGTGAGCTCTTAAATGTGTGGTGAAATAGGCAGATCATGGATTGGTGATTTCATCGTGACCTGATAATCATAAGTATATTAATCTGTCAAAGTAGCCCATTTTATTGTATGAAAAATGCAAGGATTCTTGCTGTTTTGTGGTGACAGATTACACTATTTTTCATTTCCTTGTGTCCATTTTGGCTTTGAGCTGGATAAAAAGCAATCCAGATTACTTAGTGTCATTTTCTTCCAATTCCATGTCTATTTTCTATTGATCATTCATCATCCATTAGCTGCAATACTACTCATTTAATGCAGGTGTCACCGGATGTTTATGTATGCCAGTTTCTTTTTGTGCTTGGAAAATATTTGGGGTATCGTGGACAAGCATTGCTTGCGGTTGCTCCAGAGGTGTGGAGCATGATTGAGAACCAGATTTGGGGCAAGGTTCACCCAAGGCCTCCCATAACACAGGGTCGTTGTAGTCTTTTATTAACAGTGATGCTCCAGATGCTGTCAGAATTGCACTTGGGTGTCCAGTCAACAGACCTACTGTTGGTGAACCTGCTGCCACTCCTGCCTTCACACCTGATGGTGAGTCCTGCACTCACCAAATGTCACATGTTATGCATTTACCAAATGGAAGTGTATCTGATAAATAGGCTCAAAGTATGCATTTCCATGATGAAAGAGCCTGATTGTGGCTACCTCAAACACAAAGCATTGTTTGGGATCAATGCCAAAGAACTTGATAGCTTGCAAATATGGGTCAGGAAATGGTTTTGGTCGTTTGCACTCATTCCCCACCACAAGAAGCTCAAAGAAGTCAGTCACTTTTAAAGCGGTCAGGACTTGCTCAGCATTCAAGCGGGGGGAGTTTGTTACTGCAGCACGCCGGAGGTTATGTTTCTTCACCCATTCAGCAAATAGATGAAATCCAGGGATGGGTTGAAGATCTTTAGCTGCCAATCTAATAACCATAAAACCCCATCCAGAAAAAAACAGACTCGAGAATCAGAACAGGAAATGTGTGCCATCATTTACTCATTCATTCATAGTTAAAAACCCAGTCTAAAACTCTGGTAAGGAATTGAAGGTCTCAGCAACATTGTCAACATATGATATACATTGTGGCATGAGTGGCACACTTTGCTTATTGGCTGATCCTATTCAAGTCATTTGAGGCTATTTCTACAGGTTGAAAGCTAAAGATGTAATTCCTTTTGATGAAAGAGAAGTACTTGCGATATTGAACCTCCTTCTCATCCATGTACTGGATGCGTTTTGCTTCGTTCATCTCAGGCATTAGTTCTTGAGCAATCACATAATTCAGTTTGCCACTCATTTCACGAATAAAGAATTCATGTGTGATGGGCACCCCCCCATTATACCCTGCCTGCACTGACATGACCCCTGCACCCTCTTTGTCATCATTCCCTTTTGTCCCTCAATTTTCAGATCTTCACTCCTTTAGTCTATCTATTTGCAAGTTTTTGTAGAGCAACATATATATAGGATAGCTATATGTGGTTGATTTCAACTTGATTTTCTATATCTATTTAATCCTCATTTGTGATCTTCCTGGTTGGGAGGAATGGAAATATAATGCTGACCTCGGAAAGAATTTCTTGGAATGCAAGAAAGTGGATTGGATCAGAATCAGCTATTGTCCCATCAATATCAAACAACACTGCCTTCAAATCAGCACCTTGCGGAAGTGGCGATGTCTTTGTTTGTTCTGCACCCCAAAATCAACTTATGCTCTTCCAAAATGCCACATCCTTATTGTCATCTCACTTGAATGATCCCTAAGAGCAAAGTGGAATAACATTCCCTCGATTTGGCTTATGTAGGAAATCATTTACTTTCTTCACAGATATATGATTCCATACCCCGTTAGACTCTTCAATGGCAGTGTTTAATGACAATGATCTGCCCAGCATGATCAGTTTTCTCTCAATACTGTTGTGAAGAATCTGGAAGGTGACATATGGAGTCAAGAACGACAAAATTGTGAGCATAGAAATGCTACAAAATATCGTTTGTAGCTTTAGAGTTTAAGGTTTAGAAGCATGACAACCATTGACTGTTGTGCACTTCATTGCTGATGAGCAATGAGTAATTGCAGCTTGTGGTAGTGGTACCCTTTTTTTCTGCACCTTGCAGTATCAAGAAATTTGAAGCCAGAAGGAATATCAACCTGTAGTCAGAAGTTACAGTTGCCAGGATTATATGTGGAAGACTTGAACTGGGGAAGGGTGAGTGATTAGTGATTGGAAGGGAATTGAGGTCTCCCAACCTGCAGCAACCGTGGTAGGTTGCAAGGGAATAGAGGCTGTCCAACCCACTGTGGTTGTGGTGGTTTGGGATTAGCATCCTGTCTTTTTCTTCGCCAAAGAAGCGGACCAAAACATTCCATGCTAGGGACAGGGTGCACATTACTAGGACCAATACGGGAGAATTTTTGGAGGCAAGCTCTCTGTGCATGTGTGCCTTAAAAGTATGAAAGGGCCATGAAAATGTCACAGTTTCATTCAAATTGCATACTTGCAATTGCAAAATGGTTCGAAACTGAACTGCTATATATGATGGTTGCCTTACGATACAAAATGGTTCCTGATGCAATGTATTCAGCTCACAAGGGATAGGAAGATCTAAATGTCAACATTTAACAATTTGGGTTTGTATGCGCATCTAGTTTGTGTACAGTAGCTATTATATAGCTTGCAAGATTGTGTAGCTCTTGGTACTTTTCTTTGTCATACAATGCCACTTCTGCATGCTGTAATTACTAGGTTATCACACTGTGACTAGCTTCATGAAGGACTCAGGGAAACAGGTAATGCCTGTAATCCCACCATCTCAATAGAGCAGCTGCCTCAGGAATCAGGGACAGACAATGCCAGTAGTAGCCACAAACTGATCATGTTTATATTTGTGTGACTCAGAAGCCAGTACTCTAAGCTCCCAATACTTTGTCACTGCAAGTAGTTGGTTCTTGCATTCCTTCAGGACACAGAAAGTCTGTTATCTATAGCGAGGTTGAGAAAAGACCTTGGATAGATAGTGTGTTGTCTCCTTTCTCTTTGGACATGCTGTATTTCTCTTTGCTGGTGGGTTCCAGTGTAGTGGTATGTGGCCTTGCATGGGCCAGTTCATTGCAATTGCATGTCCCTGACTTGCATTTCAGTTTGTCACAAGTTGTTGCTTTACAGGCTTCACTGCTACAAGTTCCCTCCTTGCAATTACATATGTTTTGGAGATTTGCTAATTTGGTAGGTGTCTCCTTGTTGCAAGTTTCTGTCATCTTATTGCATGTTATATCTTTCCCTGGCTCATTGTTGCCTGTTCCTCCTGCCTTGCAAGGCTCTTTACTATTTGTCTCTGTTTTGCCTATCCCTTGATTGCAGTCTTGCCCCTGCTGGGTAGGTGTTTTGGTGTCCGGCATTCCTTGTATATCGCCTGCCACTACTTTACAGGTTACATTGTCACTTCCTTTTTCTGCTCCAATGGTTTGAATCTCTTTTTTGTCAGTAGGGATTGTCACTTGCTCACTTGGTGATGCCATTTTGTTCACTGAGGTTGCCATTTTCTGTTCACTACTCTTCAGCTTAGCACCAATCCCTTCCCTGAAAATTTTGGATGCTTCAGCTCAAAAACACATGCTACAAAAAGTTGTTGCAAGTAACTGGGTTTTTTAATCAAGACTTCATTTGCATCAAACAGATGACAAAAGTTGATTCTTCTTCACCATAGTGTACCATAAATTCACAATTGTTGTGTCCACAGACAGCCTTGCCCAGTATTGGGGTGCATTCACTCACAAGGAAACTGATTTGATTTTGCTTAGTTATATCATCACAATTTTGGAGCTTTTGAAACATGTAAATATCACTACCTTGCAATCTCCTTTAGTCTGGTTTGGAAGAGGAATTGTACACATAACTGTCAATTGTCATGCAACAATGTATCATGGTACAGACTTTTCAAGCATTGCACATAGAAAATAGACTCATTTTGATTAACCATCAAGATGAAATTTCATGGCAATGAATTTCGCAAATGCTACTGCCCCTGCATGGATTCATATTCTACTGGATTCGTGAACATTAAAACACTTGCATAATCTGGGGTGGCTGGAGTCCTCACAGAGTGACAAACTTGTCTAGGTCTGTATATTTGAACTCCTGGAAGCTGAAAATCTCACAAACATGCCTGTGACTCAAAGAAGACTCATGGTCTGCATGGGTGGACTTCAACCATTTGAGCCATGGCATCCTGAAACAGTTGCTTGCTGCAACAACAGGGTTATGTGGCTTTTGAAACAAAGAGGTTTTTGCCTTCTCAGATCTCCTGCAGTAGGTTGCCTTCTCTGGCTAACTGCCAGTAAAAGTGATCTTTTGTGTCCTTTCATCATACAGCAGTTCACATCTGGTGCAAATTTCAAATCAAGAAGAAGAAGAAGAAGAAGAAGAATGATGTGAGTTTGCCAACTCCACAAGACAGGACTGTTCCTTAACCTCAAGGGTACAAGTTTCATTTTGGAGATGCACAGTTCTTAATTGCCAATCAGAGTTGCCCATTCTTGCCCATTCTTTGCTTAAGATTTATCTTTAAGAACTCAGTTCATTGGGTGACTGCCAACGTGATGACCCCTTTACTGTCAGATGCATATTGTGATAATCAATTTTCACTCAGCAGAGAGATTCTGCCTTTCACCCTAAGCATTTAGGGTCAAGGGCTCTTTCAAGAATCAAATGCATGTGACCAGCAACTAGAACATCCTAATGTCTAGCAAACAGTCTACAAACCTCCTCATGATGTGGCAGAATCTCTCTGGAGTGCCAATTATGTCCAATAATGGCCATTCATCAGACCCCAGCTTGCAGCTACCCACCACTCAAACCAGGTTGTCCCAATGGCCATTACTTGGTGCACAAACGATGAGCTAGTGGTGATTTGAACCCTGAACCATTTGTAGGTAATTATTGTTGTGGGAATCCTATCAAGTTAGCCAACCTCCACATGCCCGACAGGTATGCAATTCTTGTAGTGAGAATGAAGGGTTGCTCAAGTTCTTTTTAACACCTTCCAATGTCGGGTTAATGGAATAAATCTTGTTTTTATTTTTAGGGTTGTTTTTGGGGAGTCGTTGTGAAGATTTAATTTTCTTTTAATGCTGAAAGGAAGTATCATATCCTCTACAAAAAAAATCAAGAATGGAATTATGAACAATCAAGATCTGGGGGCACAGGTGTTGTGGAGCCAGAATATTTTCCTCGCTGAAAAGGAATTGTAGTCCAGTACTAGAACTCTGTTGTGATATCTCTGAGGTAAGACAAAATAATCTCCTCTTGCACACTTTGGTTGATTGTTTTGTGTGGAAGCATGATGCAGTTTGCCACAACCACCTCATCCTCTACTGTTATGGCTTCACCTGTATCATATCAAAAAGATGTCACTAACATACGTAATGACCCAGCATTTTGGCATTCCTTGCAGTTTTGGTGCCAATGGAAGGATTGGAACCTGAGAGAAAAGAGAATTCTGAGGTACCCTCCCTTAAAGGTAAATAAGGGAAACAGGAAGAGAGAAACAGAGATGGAGAAACGGTGAAGTGCAGATGGATGATCAAAGCTTTGTAGATGGATTATTCAAGAGGAAAATACTTGAGTGAAAAGGGACCTCAATAAAATGAGTTCCTGCAGTACTTGTGTCCAAATGATATCTGAAACACTTATTAAGTATTGTAATTCCCAACTTTGTGGCGTAATCACCTGCTCCCTGCACCACATCAAGCATAGAGATGCCACTTTATTTAGACCACTCTCAAGAGAATCCCTTGATAAAGTCCTCTGAATTCAATTAATGGGATACATTGTTTAAACTTGGAACCAAACTTGAACCAAACTTGCCTGGAAACAACCCCATCTGCCAACTGAGGACTTCCATCCAAGAATGGAATGTCACCACAGCATTCTCCTGCAATGACATTCCCCATTGAATAGGGCCAGAGAATGAACATCAGTCTGCGGTGGAGGGACAAAAATAACCACATTCACAAATGCTACTGCAATATTTGCAGTAGGAAATGTACGGAGGAAAGACAAATTGGTTTACATTTTACTGTCCTCATGACAGTAAAGATAGAAGAGCATCTGTTAAGGCAACGCTGGAAGATGTGCAAGTCAGTGACTCATTGATTCATTGGTAGTCCCCGCTTCACTGGTATGTAGATTCCTGACGTCTATTGGGTCAGTAAGGGCTTTGAATAGCAGGCACACCTTAACTTCCTCTCCATCCAAGATGGTGCAGCCTATCAAACGAGCTCCTGGGCCAATGCATACATTCACAGATATTGATACATTAGGTCCTAACTGGAACTCCCAAAGCATGACCCCAGGCTATAAGTGATAATCAAATAAATGATAAGCAGCACATATGTCTATGCCTCTTGAAAGTTCACGAATTGATGATGATTTCACTTAGATAAGAGGCAGAGTGCAAGTGCAGATGAACCATCAGTTTCTTCAGTACCCTCATCAATCCTTCACTGGAATTGAACATGTAGTTTGGTTTAGCTGGCTGAAAAACACCCTGCAGATTGAAACGGGACTGCATCTATAGTAGAGGATGTTGGAAAACCTGTTTTGCATCACTGAAAATATTTCTTCTTGTATGGAAGGGGGAAAAAAACAACAGCCCTGGACATAGGATGCCCCATTGATGCTTGCCATTCAGCAATACAATATGGGTGTCTTGCATTGCATACCCAGGAGTTTTGATCTGCTCCCAAAAACCACTGGTCTCAAAGGTAAAAAAACCTCTTCTTGCCAGCCAAGGGAGTGAGGATGTCCTGATCAAGCCTCACAAACTCAGCTGGTGTTGTTCTGCAGGAATTGAATGAGAAAAAACTTCAGGCATAGCACTAATTGTTTGCTGCCCAACTCAGTGTCATATTATGATACCAGCTACTTTTAGAGATTAACATGGTGATCCTGAAAACCAGGAAAACCACAGTTCCCTCTCTCTTTGTCAAAGTACTAAAAGCGATAATGAATCCTTCTAAAATATCAGCCCTCAAGTAGCAAGGGATAAGAAGTTGGCCCTCATGTGGCAGAATAATGGAATTCTTCAAAACTATTCACATCACTCTATGGAAATGTGTCAAGCATCAGGATAGCCATTTTTATGACTGTCATTGAACTGATCCTATTTTTGCCTGCCGGAGAGTGTACATTGAAAGTACAAGCTGAACAAATGCTGAATGCCACAATGAAAGATCAACTAAAGCCAGAACCATGGAGGTGTTTTGATGACATTGAGTGTGACATGAAAAGCAGAAAATTTGTATTTTCCACTGCATATTTTAACGAATGTGCAGTGTGTACATGAGTAAAATGCAGAGCAGAGTAGAGATGACTTGAATTAGATGATGACCAGTGGGTGGAGAGAGACAATGATGGTCAGTGCAGTATTTTGAGTGGGTCATGCGCTCACACAGGAAGATATGTCAATCCTAGAACAAATTGTCCCAGCAAGCATCATGTGCATGGGTGATGAGGCATGAACTATGCATGGTTACCTTGGTCTTTTGTGTAGATGCCACATCCCTGATGGAGAGGAATATATCTGCGAATGAATATGTAGACTCCATAGTTGATGAAACCACTCACCTGCAGAGTTCCCAAATTCAGAGAACACAATTATGTCTTTGTTACTTGGTTAATTTTCTCGTAGCAAACAACATTTTGTATTATTATGCTTTTAGAGCTCTTTGGTATTGTCTTGGATGCCTAGAAGGCTTGACCTGCTTCCCTTGAAAGTTCCTTGGTTTTCTGGTATGGGTCTCTCATCCACCTCTTACAAAAGGAATTAGGTTTTTTCTCGAACTGGTTCTTAATAGTTTCATTTTTGTGCTTTGCAATTCGTGTGATTTCAAGGATGGAATCTAAAGTATAGAGGGGATAGTGTTAAGAGCTGATTATAATTGTATTGTGATTTAAAATTGTACTGTGATTTTGAATTGATTAGGACTTGCATTACTATTATGGACTAATTAGAATTGAAAAGAGGTTTGAATTATGTTTTTGGAGGGAAGATTTGAATTAATCTTCTTCCATGAGGATGTTCATGAGGAGCATTTGAAAGAAGGATTAGGACTACAAAAACAAATTTCAAAGATGTGAAAGAAAGAAGAAAAGGAACTTGGAGATGGAAACTACTTTTGATTTTTGTTTTGAGTTTGTTTTGAACCGATGTATGTTCAACCGAGAAGGTTTCTCCTTTAGGACCTTTCTGGATTTTGAGGTGCATACCAAGGTCAAGGGTAGGGGTCGAAAAATCCAGAAGGGCCTAAATGAGAAACCTTCTCCTTCATAAAGAATCAATCCTGTTTCCTTAAAGAAGGATTAAGTTTTTGTCCCTTTCAAAATTTGGAAGCAACTAATGATAGCCTTGCGGGTTCTTCCACTTTGTGGAAGGGACCAATGACAACCTAGCATGTTTGGAAGGAGCATTTGAAATCTTCTGCCCCAAAAGCGACTGAAAAATACACTAAAGAAATAGGATTGGTTCTTCACGTTGGAGTAAAAAAAACAACAATAATTTTATTGTATCCTTGTCAAAATTGTGTGTGTAAGTCGTAAGATTATTGCTATGTAATTAAAAATGTATCAAGTTTGTGTTTCTTTTTGTAGTATTTCAAATGTAAAGATTGAAATGCAAATTTTATGGCAAGAAGTTCACTTTTAAAACTACAAAATTTGGTGTTTATCAACAACTTTTCATCTTACTCAACCCAAGTTTTTCTACATTTAAGTCAAAAATTACATTTGCGGTGTTGCAAGTGCAATTAATGATCTCAATGACAACTATTTTTTCATCTTGATCATCCCAACATTTTTTCCATTGAACCTAGTAATTACATTTAATGCCATTCACGAGGACCAACATGGATCATCATTTCTCTCTCATTATTACAAAGGTGGGGTGCAATTCATTGGCCTAAATCATTATGAGGACCTTAAAAATGAAATATGTTCATTGCACTTTAGTGATTTCACCTTGGTTAAAATTATTATAGGATCATTACACTTTAGTGATTTCACCTTGATTAAAATTATTATAGGGTCACTATGTAGACATCATGCTTCATTACTAATTGACATGATTCATTATTATAATTTATTATGATAAATAAGTTTATTTTATGTTGTTGTTTTAAAAACCTTAGATTACTCTAAATTATATCCTATGTTTTTTTAAACTACCCTAAATTATTCTATGTTACACCTTAAATTATTATAACTTATTATGTTTTTATTATACCTTAAGGTATCATAAGTTATATCTTGATTTATTAATGACAGTTTACTTTACGTTATTTTAAGTTAAATTATTTAACTAACCCTAAGTTATACCTTAAACTATTTTACTTTAATCTATTATATGTTATTTCAAATTGTACCTTATGTTATTTAAGGTCATTATAATTTCTGTTATTATAGGCTATTTTATCCTTAAATATAATAATTTAAAATGAAATAACCTATGATAAAATAATATAAAATAACCAATAATAACTTCAGTAAAATAACCTAAAGTAGATAAAAATGGCTTATGCTCAAATAACCAAAATAGCCTACCTATGGTAAAGTAATAAATAATAATTTAAGGTAGAATCATTTTAAATAACCAAGAACAACAAGAAATAACCTACAATAAAATAATTTACAATAGCAAAAAATAACTTAAAATAATCAATAATAACCTAAAATAGAATAACAAACAATAGCCAAAATTAACCTATGATAAATAACCAAAAATAACAATAAATAACCTATGGTAAATAACCTAGAATAATCAACAATAGCTTACAATATTAGAATAACCAATAATAACCTATGATAAAATAGCCAAACATAGCCTATGGTAAATAACTTAAAATAACCAACAATGGTCTCCAATAAAATAACCAAAAATAGCCTATGGTAGCTAATTTAAAATAACCAACAATAACTTATGATAGAATAACCAACAATAGCCTGTGGTAAAATAATTTACAATAACCAACAATAACAATAATAGAATAAGTTATAATAGCTCATAATAAGATAACAAAGAATTTTCTAAAATAACATAACATAAAAAAAATGTGGATAATAATATGTGATGAAAAAAAAATCATTTATTTAAAGAATGGTTCAATGGTTATGGATTTATTCTTTAAACATGGAGGTGAAAGGAGTTGAAGGGTTCAAACCGTCACAATTGCACTTTAGGTTGATGGGCTCAATGTTTAGGTGGGTTAGGTTTCTAGTTTAGGTTAGGTGACTTATTAAAAGTTCCTAAGTGCCTAACTTAGGTTCATAATTAATTATATTAGTGAATTTACTATTGATGATTTAATTATTAATGAATTTGATTAACTACTTGTTAATTCACCTATGATTTTCATAAATTCACCTATTCGTAACAACTAATCCCTATTCATTATGAGGTTGGTCATTTTTACCATAGTAAATTTGTTCAATTTTTCATTCAAAATCTAGTGAAACACATAATGAACTTGAATGCATATTGGTGTAATGCATTGAACCCAAAATTTACATTTGCATTGTTACAAATTCAAATAATGACATCAATAAATAATAACAATTCATTCATAAACATCCCTGATTTTTTGGGGGAATCTTTTCCATAAATTTCTTGTTTGACATTTTCATTCACAAAAAAATGGTTAAACAACCTACAAATCATTATCGCATTTACATTGATTTACCTGTTGGAAATAGTTAACACAATGGGAAAAAAAAATGTAAAATACAAGAGATGAGGAAATAAACACAATAATGGGACATAAAACGATGCCAAAAAAAAAACATACAAAGAAAGAAAATGAAACATGTAATAATATAGAAAGATGTAACAAAAGGAAAATGGTTCGTGAAAAACTATAATATTTGTTGAGATTGTAAGTTGCATTCCATTCTAATTGCTTTAGGATGGAATAATATTTTTTCCATGAGATATATATGAAAAAATATTATTGCATTACTATAAATGGCTTATAGTGTGATATTTCCAAAGTCAACAAATGTTTTCAACATGGAAAAACAATAATAAAACAAATCCCAATTTTTAAAGAAATGGACAAAGATACCACAAACATATGTTATTTGAATGGGTGAAATCAACATTATTTCAGGAGTTCACATTGGATATCTACTAATAATTTATGGACATTCATGATGAATAAAAACAAATTGTTGAGAATGAAGTAAATATGTATTTGGCAAATTCATAAAAGTATATTAAAAAAACCAAAGGTTGCATATTCATAACATAATATTTTTAAAAATGATTGTCAAACATATGGACATGCAAACAAATGCGAGCTCATAAAAAAATCCAAGTTTAATTGAAAAAACCTCAATTTGGGGGTCCAATATATTCAAGAAAAGTGAGAAAAATAAAAAATCCAAAAGTAACCAAGCCTTGTGATAAAATGCAAATGCCCACAATTTCCACTTACATCATTGCAAGTCCAAAAAATGAACTCATTGCATTGTAATTTTTTCCCCTTATTGAGGTCTTTGAATGTTAGATAACCCCCAATATTAAATATTGTAATCTTTTTATTTCTAAGTTCAAATTCCTAAATTGAAGCACAAAATGCATTTGGGTTTTTTTTTTTTTTTCCCCCCCCCATTTTTTTCAATTAGTTTTGACATTAACATGTGGATTCTTGAAAACTATTAATTCTTTTTTTTTCAACATGCCCATATGCATTAGGTCCCTTGATTTTTTGCTTGCATCATCACTGAATGCAAAAAAAAGGTATATAATGCATTGTTTATATTGTCAAAAAAAAGGTTTTCTTTGTTTTGCCAAAATTGACAAGATAACAACAAGATTATATCCAACTTTGAAAATTTTAGGAGTCATTTATGGAAGGGAAAAATGATAAGTTCAAGGATTTCTTGAAGGGGGACCCAAATCTTTCAAGATTGCTTGGCAAAATGTTTCATGTTTGGGATGGCAACCACAAACTTCAAGTGTGGTTGCCATACATGAACAAGATGCACCCAAACCATGAGGAGTGATACATTAGACATCTTCATTTAATTTGGACACTGGAATGCTTGGTTTTTGGACACTAGAGTGATCTAGTGGAGCTATTTACAACAATGACATATTTCAACAAGTCCGTATCCCTTATCCTAATATCAATCCACAACATTTCAAAAAATGTTGAAATTGTTCTAAAATTAGCCTCACAAGAATTGTGGTAATGGTTTTTTGTCATGTAGGTTGGTAGAATTAGATCATGTGAAGCCATCTTTTGAGCATGACTTCTTCAAGATTCATAGCATCAACATAATATCTTTGGAACAATTTTAAAATGTCATCCATGAAGACCAATACATAAGAAATGTGAAACAAAGACTTATAAAACATGGTACAACCTTATGTAAGAGGCTTTTTTCAAATATATGTATAATGTGAAAAAAATTCATCAATTTTGTTCTAAGACATGAAAAGGATTTTGTCCATTTCATAATTTTGGGGATTCCAATGTGCAATGGGAGCTTGTTGTTGTAATTGATATTGCCCATCAGCATTATTTTGTTGACATTATTAATCTATGTAAAAGAGATGTCAATCACTTGAAGTCCCTCAACACAAAGGCAATGGAAGTTATTTGCAAGGAACATATGACAAGGTTTCATAAGTAATTATTTATGTGTGACCCAACTTTGGGTTTAAAATTCTTGAAGCAAATTCAAGTTCATTATAATATGAACCTTAAACCTAAGATGCTCACAAAGAAGCTTTAGATGTTGGTGTTTTCCATGAGGCCAACAAATTTCCCAATCAAGGTTATTTAAACACAACTTTTGATTTAAGTGGTTTCATAAGGCCATTTTTTGGCACCAAGTTTCAAATACTAAAACTTTTAAAAATTCATAGTTTTGAAAGTACTTTGAAATGAATTTCATAAATGATCCCATGATATTGATTGGATTTGGTGTTTTATTTTGCAAATGGAGATTGAACAAAAAGTTCATGGATTCCACTATCCAAGACCTTATTGTCCCAATTGATTAATTAGTCCAAGTTATTTCATTAATTAACCACATTCACAAGTGGAGATTGGAGGTGTGGGAAGTCAAATTCTTTTGGGAATTCAAGCAAAAGGGAAGTATTATCACGACCCTAACCTTGGGTTCATGACCAAGGCAAAGGGCTTGGAAAAGTGCGGGAAAGTGTGAGGAAATGAACCCATACACTCCCAAATGGGCTCCCACTTTGGAAGTTGGAATCTCGAGAGATTTCCAAATTTTTAGAGAATGATTTGAGAGGACAAAATTCATTGAATTGAAGAATTACTTATATCATTATAAAGTTTTTGAAACATAGATGTCAAAAATGACCTTACATGATCCATTTGAGTACACAAGTTATGGTCATAAAAAAGGTTCGGAATCAAAGTGACAATTTGAATCTCGATCATTAAAAGTTAGGAATCGCCTTGAATTAAGTGAATGTAGGGGGTGTGCCACATATCATTGAAAAGCTTTTAACAAAGGCTACAACTTTTTTAAAACATAATTTCAATCAAAGATTTGCACAAAAAAATATAGGTGTCCAAAGTGGCGAGATTTTCCATTTCGAGAATTTCGGAATTGCTAACTTGGAAATCCCAAGAAAAATGACATTTGGGTGCAACCACTATGGCCTATCATAGATAATACTATAAGGGGGAAGGTGGTGGCTTCCCCCAAGTTTAGGCTGTGGTGAGTCTTGTGAGTTCGTGTATGCCCGTGGCTCGTTCGTGCACCAAAAATGTTTCAACTACACACTAACAAACTTGTTTAATTTATACATACTCGTAGGAATAATTGACATGCTTGTCACTCATCCTAGTCCCTATCCCGGAGCTCCAACATGCCCCTCTACCCCCAAAGTGTTACAAACAAATGAATGTACCCCAATTCTTTTTTCTTTCGATGTTTCCACCATGGTTTTTTATATTGGTTTACGGGTCTTTTTTGGTGCCATTGAAACTCCCCAATAAGTGGATCAAGCTTTATCAGAGTTATGATATCATGTGACGCACCCCCAAACTCCTTGATAAACTCATATGCATGTCTAAATGTGAAAACAATGGAAGGATAAGGAGTTGGGGTATGTTATTTAGCTTGTAACACTTCGAGGGGTAGAAGGGCATGCTAAAGCTCCGGGATGAGGACTAGGACAAGCAACAAGCATGTCAATTATTCACATGGACTTACACAAACCAAACAACAAATTAGTTAGTGCATAGTTCAAACATTTTTGGTGCATGGATGAACCACGGGCAAACACGTACTCACAAGACTCACCATGGCCCGAATTTGGTGGAAGCCACCACCTTCCCCCTTATAGTACTCTTTTTGCTTGGCCACAGGGCCTACAGCCAAATCCCATTTTGTTTTAGGACTCCCAAGTTAGGAATCCTAAAATTCTCGAAATTGGGACTCCCGTGACTTTTGAAAGCCCATAACTTTTTTTACAAACCTTGCATTGATGTGAGATCTAAAGCAAAGTTGTAGCCCTCGTCGAGAAATTTTCAATGGTATGTGGCACGCCACTTGCACGCAAGTAAATCAAAGCGATTCTTGACTTTTAGTGGTTGGGAGTCAAATTGGAACTTTGACTCCTGGCCCTTCTTTTGGCCATAACTTATGTTTTAAGACCCAAATGGGTCATGTGAGACCATTTAAGAAATCTACGTTCTAAGAGATTTCCAATGATATAATAAATTTTTAATTCAATGAATTTTGACCCTTATAATCGCCTTTTGAAGATTTGGGAATCCATCGGGATTCCAACTCCCAAAGTGGGAGTTCATTTGGGAGTGTGGGGTTTCATTCCCTCACACTCTCCTACACTCTCAGGAGCATGAAATGTGACTCATGGGCTTCACTCTTGGCTCGCACCTTTGCAAACCTTTGTTTTGGTCGCAAGCCCAAGATTAAGGTTGCGACACAAAACATGCCATTTGGTAATAAGGTGTCACAAATTTTCATGGCATTCCATGATTTTTTGTGACACCATAAGTTTTTATGTGTCTTGAATTTATGGCACCAATATTTGTCATGGAATGCCATAATTTTTTGTGTGTCATGAGGTTTCTGAAGTTATGAATTCACATGCATATGTATGTGTACTAAACAATTTATTATTAACCTATAATTATGACTACAATATTAATAGTTTTTTAAAAAAGGTAACACATAACTCCTTGACTTTTTAACTACTTAACACACTAGCTTTGATTAACATACCTATTAAATTAACCTATGTACATAAGCTACTTAATAAAAGTTTATTTCGTAATATAACATACCTTGTAAGTTAATTAACTAAACATAAAAAATTTACTACATCTAACATGTTTAAATATACTTCTAAAATAAGTTACCCTATTAATAGGTTAACCTAAGTAGGTTTATTTAGGTTCTTACCTTTAAGTTTTTTGCTAAGTCAACATAGGTAACCTTATTACAAGATATTTTATCAAGTTTGTGTGACAAGATGTGACATAATTATCTTAGGTTAAATTTTTTTAGCCTAAAAATGCCTAGGTTAACCTAGGCTAAGTTAGTAAGTAATATAAGTTGACAAACCAATTCATCTTAAATCAACCTAAGGAGGTCTAGGCTAGGTTGGAAAATAGTAGGTAGGTTGACCTAAATCAACCTAAGGTGGCCAAGGTTGATTCAAGGTTAAAATTTTTGAACTTTATAACTTTGTGAAAAATATAATTAATATAAAAAAATGTGGTAATGCAATGGATGAGGATTTGAACCCCAAAGTGAAAGTGGGGGGTTTAATTTTTTACTCTTGTAACCTATGATACCTAGGCCACTTGGCTTAGGTTAAATAGCCTAGTCTAGGCCTTTTGGGGCTAGGGGTTCAACGTTTGTTTTCAATCTAGGTCACATAACTTAGGTTAGGTAGCTTAGTTTGCTTAACATAAATAATTAGCTTAGCTAAATTAAGCTAGGTTATGTTAAGTTGATTTTTGGTTAGGCGAAATAAGCTAGGTTGTTTGGCCTAGCTAGGTTATGTTAGGTTGACTTTTGGTTATGCTGGATACATGGGCTAAATTAGGTTGACTTTTGGTCATGTGAAATGATTCATAACATGTTTATAAATTTTTTGACACATGTCATTCATCCATTAAAACGTCATTTGTAACGCTTAGTTTAATAAAATGACTAAGTTGAGATGACGTGCACCTTACATGTCATACCAAGGTTAATGGTGACATAGAATTTCATTATAATAAAAAAATCCTAATCATTAAAATGACTGGGCTTTGCAACTGAACGTACCTCGAAATAAATGGGTGAAACAACATAGGTTTTACAATTCATTAGTCATTAGTCACATATGTCCTTCCTAACTAGTATGTAGGTGTAAAGGCTAGTCATAAAACCCAAAATGTGTTATTGTGTTAAGTCAATGTCAACTGATAGAAGTTGTTTGTGGGCCCTCGGGTGGACATGTTTGCTTTTTCATGCATCTTTAGGAAGTTTTTTTTTAGATTACAATTCATTCAATATTATTGAAATTTTTTGTTGTGAGACTAAGGGACTACATTTATATTGAAGAAAAGAAATTTCCTCCTTACTTTTTCCTCATTTCTAACAACTTTGAAATTAATCTATTATTATGTCCCTTTCTTGTAGGTATTTTTTCCACATATTGTTCTTAGGGAATGTCATCTTTAAATTTCCCCAATTCTTTTAAATTTGGTGCAATCCCAAATTTGATAGCATAATGTACAAGAAAAAAATTGTAAAGGATTGAACTTTTGTTCACCTTGATATTATAATTGGTATCTCAACTACCCACTTGATTATACTCATTGTCAAATAAGACATTGAAGGAGAAGTATGAGGCAAGTTTATTGGATAAATTTGCATCATCTAAAAGGAATTGGAAAAGGGACATTGAAAAGAGGAGGAAAAATAAAAAGAATGTCCCAAATACAAGCACCTTTACTTCTAGAATTAGTCCATCACAAGTGGACCAAAGTTTGTTTCCATTGGACCAACCCTAAATCGAAGTCCAAAAAGGTTACATTCTAGCCAAAACCCTTTTTGACTTCTAAACTATACTCTTTTAACCATATTTTATTTTCTTGTTGTAGACTTTGTTGAGTAAGGCCACTTGACTTGTTTGTGAAGTTGAGGCATTCCAATTTTTGATTATTCCCAAAGATATCAAGCTTTGCAAAACAAATATACAAGAATATGATGTCATGTATAATTAGACATGCTTGGATACCATGTAGAATCTAAGATCAACATTCCATTTAGTGCAAACCATGAGATCCATCTCTCTATGTTATGTGTCTTTATTTTAGTGTTGTTTGCATCTTGTGAAAATTTAGTTGTGGAAATAAATGCTTCTATAAGTCCATATAATTAGTTTTGTTATATTAATCCCTATTTGCTTTGTTCTCACATTTTGGTTTTCTTTCATGTTCATTTGATATCACTTGAAATTGAACTAAGAAATTGTTAGAGGGTGTGTGAATCCATGCGTAAACATGTTCTTGTGATCGAACACAAAAATGATATTTTTCTTAAAGTGTTATTCTACTCTTGGAAATGTTGGATGTTAATGTGGGTCTAGAGGATGAAGGAAACAACGACCCAAACACCCTAGTGTAGAAGAAATCAAAAGTTAATTTTGATTGTAAGTTTACCATCTAGTGTTTGCAGTTCTTGATGTCTCTTCTTTCAAGTTCTCTTTCCTTTGTGAACTCACAATGTTTTGTTTACAAACTTTAATTTGTGACTTGTGAGGTCTAGGACAATTCATTTCTTGTGGTAGGAGTTCTTTTCTAGTCCACCTATGAGTCCCTCATTGTCATTTTATTTTGAGGCCATTGCTAGATATTTGGCATCCTTGCTTTCTCCTCCTCCTACTTCACCTCTTCATAGATATGATAGTACCATTTTATGAAACATTGATACTGAGGCCTTATAATGATTTGCATTGTTTGCATTGTTAGCAATTTTCACTCGGGGGTGGATCACAAACTTGTTTAACATTTTCATGGCCCTATGGTTGGGAGGAGAACTTTGTTGAACTTTTCAATCAATTATTATTATTTTTTTACATCATTAGATTTAATGTTTGGATGGTTGATTAGGCTTGAATGGGAGTCTTCAATGTGGGTCTTTAAATATTAATCTTATGTAGACCTTCAATTGTGGGTTTTAGAATATGACTATTGAATATAAACTTTTGATTTCATGCATGGTAAGTGGTACCACGCTAAGGTTGTGTTGAATGTAATACATATATGCATAACTCATATGCACTTAGTAATTTACATGTGTATAAAACACATTGATAATTGAAAATAGATGGATGGGAAAGCTAAAAATTTATGAAATTTCAATAAACATGTAATTTATATCATCTCCAAACCCATGCAAGGTTGGGGCCTAATTTCTTAAGAAATGACTTTAAAATGAGACATTGTCTAATTGAGAAATTGACATTGTAACAAGTTCATTAATCACATCTTCATAAAGTCAAGGTACACCAAGGTGTAGTAGTAATTAATCATAAGTATTTAAAATTAGAATGGATGTACCATTGTTTATATGTTTATGAACTCAAAGTTCAACTTTGGTCCAAGGCCCATCGTATGTTTTTGATATTGGGTGTGGATGAGCTCAAACAAGCCAAAATTGATGTCAAAACATCAACTTTTCTACAATTCTTGTTATATTTATTTATGTGGTGCCACTTTAATGGCATGTGAATTATGGAAAATTGTGTTTATTGAATAAATATGGATATTGAAAAATTTAAAATGAATCAAACAAAATTCCAAGATTAAAGTTTGGTTTGAATAAAGGATGTTTAACAACTTCATTGTTTAACAACAACCCCAAAGGGACACATAAAGGTAGGACCCCCGTTATCTTCAATATTTTGAATACTAGTTTCAAATATAATCTTGTTCCATAACCTTGTTATGCTCCTTTTGTGTTTACATTTTCATACTTTATTGTATCAAAGATTCATTGGCATTTTACACATTTTGTGTTATAATCTTTAGCCTTTTGTGGTTTCATTTTGGCTTTTATATTGTGTTTGCATTTAGATTTAGGTATGTCTTTTCTTTGTTTTCTTCATAATTTTCATGTTTATGACACCTACATCTATAAATTCAATCATGTATAATTGTGTGGTAAAACATACAATGTTTTGAGTTATCATTGTTGTTGTTAGTCTCCTTTACAAATGTATTTAAATGAACATGCTTTTGTTGCAAATTACATTTCATTGTTAAATTTTTTATAAAAAATGTGAGTGCATAATTTGATGCATTTTGTTTTTTGTTCATAACACTACAACAAAAGGTGTCTTTACATGCCAAATGATTTCACTGGATTATGAATGAATTCACTAGTTATAGTGAATGAAACCTAGTGGGGAAGTAGTGAATTCATTGGTTTAATGAACAAGGATTAGTAAACTGCACCCACATTTTGTAGTAGTGCAATTTTTTTCAAAAACCTTTTTAAATATAGCAAATTAGTTTGTTATTCCACCTTATTATTTCCTCTCTCAGCCAACATTAGCACATTTTGATTTTTATTATAAACAAGGATAGGCATTTCATATGCATTGTCTTTTAGGTCCAAATCCTTTTCTGGCCATTTTTTACAAATCACATGGTTGATAACTTCTTTTCTTACGTTTTGGATCCCCAAAAATAAACATATTACTTTTGGAAACATGAAATGTAGTTTTGACTAGTCAATTGTGTTGGTCATGGATTATTTCGAGGAACTTGTCACAATTTTTTTTAAAAATTAGGAATGAACATTGACTGAATTATAATTAAATAAATCTTGTCATCTTGCAACCCATTTTTTGAAGCCCAATATCCAAAATCTATTTGGAACTCTACATATATTAGCTAATTCATTTTGCTTTGTAGGTGGATACAAGTTTAGGTCTATCAAGGAGTTCTACAATAATGTTATTCATTCCTTTGGACATGGTTTTAGTGTTTTCATGATGTCTATTTGAAGGAATTAAAAATCTAAATTATAATTAGAGGCCGTGACACCTTCACTACAAGGTCCCTTAAACCCCCTAAATTACAAAATATTGTTATTAATTTAAATAATCCTCCAACTAGCTTTTGACCATTAGATTTTCTAATTTTATTCATGTTGCATTCTATTCCAAGCAAGATCTTGGATGTGATAACATGTGTCAATCTTTTGAAATGACCATTATATGTCATTTAGATTTATTTATTAGTTATATATTGAAAATCTCTTAACTACAACTCCACTAAGGCGAAAATGTTTTTAATGTTATTTTCGGTTTGTGTTGTAGGAATGATTTTTGTTTTTTTGTGTTGTTCTTTCATCACATAAACACACTTTACAAAACATATATTTTTTATTATGCAATTTGTTTTAACATTCCACATGTATATTGTGACATGGTTAACATGTTAGAATATTTGCATTTATCAAGGAATATTGAAATATTTCTTTAACATGGTAGCATCTTGGAACATGCTAAGAAATATTCAATCCATGTCAAGTGAGCATGTTAAAAAATATTCCCTTGAATCTTTTATGAAATATTCTTTCATGTTGACATTCACCAATTAATAACATTCCTACTTTTTTATTTCTCCCACATTTGTGCACTCAATTTGTTTCCATGTCTTGATTATTGTTCGAAATTCATAACCTATAACCCTAGGAACCCCTAAAACAACAAAAAAAATTGGACATTTTTTCCATGTCTTAATTGTTGTTTGAAATTCATAACCCATAACCCTAACAACTCCTAAAACAACAAAAAAAAATTAGACAATTTGCTACCCTCCCTATTTGGTATCCTTTCTTTTCAAAACATAAAATGTGCCTAATTTTTTTACCTTGTTTTTTTGGGTTGCTCACTAACCTTAATATTCCCCCTTTAAGAGAAAATAATTTATAAGAATTAAAATCCACCAATCTATTAAGATAAGTTTTGATTGGTGAAAATGGTGTGGACATTCAACGTTCACTATTTTGGATTTCACAATCAATCAATTGAACCCTTAACAACATCAACTTTAGTTACAACACCCACAACAATAGTGGATATTATAAAAGGTTTAACTTCAACAACAATAAAATTGGAATGACAATGAAATTTAAATGTAGAAAAGATAGCCTCACAATTGGGAATAAAAACACAATCAAAAGAATTATGAACATAATCAATATCTTCAAAATTAAAAGAAATGTAAGTGTTGAAAAAATGTCCAAACACATTGGAATTTGCTTTAACATGAAATTGAGGAAAAACAAAATCATCAAAAGGAGATTCAATAGGAAATTCATGATTGCCAACATATTACATAAAAATGTTAAACCCATAATGAACCACAAGTCATCAAACACATATTAGTGATGTGTGATGGTGTACCGAATGTAAAGAAAAATGAACTAAAAGCATGAGTAGGAAAAGTATTTCATGCATTTAATTTTTTTTCAATATTTCAAAAATAATATTTGCAAAACCCTCATTACAAAAAAAAATTCAAAGTTGTTTCATCACCATTAGACATTGCAAAAAAAAGAAGGGAAAAAAAAAAAGAAAAAAGTTTATAAAAAAGCCTTTACTTGTAAGATGGTAGTTTAAAATTCCAACCACATAAACACTTGCACAACAAAAAAGAAATAACAAAAAACTCTTGAAAAAAAAAAAAAAAACAAGAAAAAAAAAAAAAAAAAAAAAAAAAAAAAAAAAAAAAAAAAAAAAAAAAAAAAAAAAAAAAAAAAAAAAAAAAAAAAAAAAAAAAAAAAAAAAAAAAAAAAAAAAAAAAAAAAAAAAAAA
>Ga0116231_10001470_pt1 | contig 48154 bp, 29 predicted proteins | sample S1TSphgellanicum_2_FD_89695 | JGI IMG/M metagenome (GOLD analysis project Ga0116231, IMG submission 89695) | Host-associated microbial communities from peat moss isolated from Minnesota, USA - S1T2_Fd - Sphagnum magellanicum MG | ecosystem: Host-associated > Plants > Peat moss > Unclassified...
AAAAAAAAAAAAAAAAAAAAATAATATATATATATATATATATATATATATATATATATATATATATGTAATTTATTTATGATCCATTAATAAGTTTTTTTTGTGGAAAATTTACATGGATTCATACGTGTAAATCAAAGGTTATGAATAAAATTATGATATATTGGAAGAAAAAATGTAATATAAATTCCTAAACCAAATGAAGGTTTAAGATATGAAAATTTTATTTCATTTATTCATGTGTTAGCCATAAGGGTTTTTTCATTTACAAATCATGTGTTTGAATTTAATTTTTCCAAAATATGGTCATTGAAATGTTATTCAATAACAAAATTCAAATAATTTTCTTTTGAACAGAATTTAAATTTTTTAAAAATAAAATATATAGTTGTGTACATTATTGAAGGAAATTTGTGAATAAGTTTTCAATTTTTTCATTTGGATAAATTATCAATAATATACATTTTAATATATTTGAAATTTTATGTAATGTTTAGACGAAATATGATGTAACGAAAATAAACATTAGATTATAGGTTGCACAACAAGTGGGGTGACTTGGTGGTAAAGGAGTTGAACTCCATCTTTGGGGTCCAAGGATCAAACTTCACAAATGACATGTTATGATCAACATTGGAATATTGACCAAATATTTCATACCTACCTACACTACCTTAAATTGTCTAGGTGAACCTAAGTACTTAGATTAGGTGGTCTACTTATCCATTTAAATTAGGTTTTTAACCTAGTTTAAATGGTGACATGTGTCAATAATTGATAGGATGAAAAATAATGAAAATGAAAAAATATTATTATATATTATATATATAATAAATGTATAATAAAAATATTATAAATCTAAAAAATAATGTTTCCCAAGTTTTTGGATCTAATTTGTGATAATAAAAAAATTTAATCAATGACTAAATTATCATTAATGATTTCACATATGTCCTTCATGACTAATGGATGATATTTGTCACATCATTATGCCACATCATGTTTTAAATGAATATTTTCTTAATTGATTCGTCTATAATGACTTTAAAGCTATTAATCATTTTTGTGCATTATAATTGGAATACTAATCATAAACTCAATGATATATTTGAAGATGTTTACTAATGACCTTATTTGTTCTTTTTTTTTTATCCTCATTGATTAACTAACATATTCCTATCTAATTATGATCATTTTGCAACACATGTTTTTTGACAATTACACTTAATTGACATACTTGAAAATGTTTTGCCAATTTTAATAATCATTTTAACACCTTGGTTAGATTTTTCAAATTCTAACATTACAATTTTTCCCCTTTTTCTTAGTGACCATTTCATTCAACTTGTTTTACTTCCATTTTTGTTGTGTAAACAACAATATCTTATGCATGTCCTTTAGAAATATGATTGTTCTATTTTCAAATTTGAAGTTATAAAAAAACTTACAATATAATCACATTGTTCGTGAACAAAATATAAGAAAACATTTCAAATTTTTAACATATGGCCCATCTTGTCTTAAAGGTCAAATCAATAAATGTCAGGTGTGATTTCCTTAGGCGGGATATCATGCACAAACTGATTCAAGGGAACATCCCCACCTTGCAACAATATTTTAACTTTAGGATTTGCATATATATATATATATAATTTATTTCTTAGTTACCTATAAATAAATGATGCATTGTTTGCTTTTAGACGGGTGAAGGTGCTTTTGGGGGATGATTTGACATGGTCCTTTCTCTGTGTAAACTTGCAATGGACATGTTAATTGAACTTTACTCCCCTTCCACAAATTTGTGTGCATGTGTTTGTGCACTTTACATAAAGAAACCAAGAGAGAGGGGACATTGGATATGTTGTTCATCAAGAAAAGATTGGGTGCCTTGAATTAAAGTGGGCGACAACTAATCGGTGATGTTCTTCTTTTTATGAGATACTAAAACATACTTATGTTGCCTCAGATGTATCCGAAGAAAATTTTGCTACTTTGGCTCTTAGAAAGCCTTAGAGTCAAACAAGGGGATCATTATTAGTCTATCCTACTAATGGCCAAAAGAAGTTGCAAAAAATAGATTGATTCTGTGAATAAAGAAATGTCTAGTAATCAATCAATAAAAGCACTAGAATTTTGTTTTGACAGCACTATGTCATCAGTCAATTAGCTTTGTTGACATTGTTGAGATTTCAAACATTTTTTTTAATTTCTAGTGTAAGTGAGAGTAGCTGGGAGAATTGAAATGAGGAAGGAATGGAGGCGTTTGTTATGGGATGTTGTTTGAACCCAAAATTGAACCTATAAACAGCATACATCATTCATTTAAAAACATTCGGTTACTAACATCTAAAGTGAGGTGAGTTGATTCCTTAAGGCTCAAATTTGAAACCTTCAATAACCTTCAATTGCATTTTTCCTTCCAATTCAAGGGTAAAAAATTGTGGGACCCTTCACATGTTAAAGGGATTTTTTTCCCAATCTTTCAATGTGAAGAGCAATTGTTAAAAAAAAATTCACAAAATTTTCATGTTCAAAATAATGTTACTAATAAAAATAAAGGGTTCTTATAATGTTTTCTAGCCTCTAGACACTAGAATCTAGAATATGCTACAATCAAATTAAGTCACAAAAATTGATTCCAAAAGTTTCTATATCACAGGATGGTTAGGTCATCTCCTCTCATCTCTCTTTCTTCTAAGTTTTGAAGCACAAGTGCACCATCCAAGTTCTCTACACCAAGTGGAGTTCACCTTGAAGCTTGGTCCCCTTCATTCCTTTGTTAATTAAATGTAAAGCACCTTTTCCATGCTTGAATGGGACAAATATATTTGCAAATGTTCTCTTGTTTGAAGCATTATCTTTTTAAAAAATTGGTGTTGATCTTTAATCAAGAATCAGATTCTTTTATTAATTTGTAAGAAAATTGATTTGATGACGTAGGGTGTTGGGCTTGTGGAAATGTCATTAAAATGACCTTGGATCAAAATTTTATCGACACTTAGCTAGAAGGCACTTGAGGTGTTAAAAAAAAGTCATTAATTATTTTGGTTTCAGAGCTATTCATGTGAACGAGACTAAGTACTAAATAGGTGAAGGGTGGTGAAAAAAAGCCAATATGAAAATCTGTAGCCAACATTTCTTTGGAATTCCATGTTTCATAGAAAAGTTAATAGTCCATTTTAATGGATTGTTATGTTAAATGGGCCACTAATTCATGTTCAAATATTATGTACTTCTTTGTTTTTATGAAGGTCATTTTGATGAATAATCTTTCAATGTGAAAGGCAACTTTTGGAAAAGTTTTTTACATGTGAAGGGCATAGGTGCCCTTCAAATTTAAGCCCTATGTCTCCTCACTTACAGCTCTCATAAGTACATGCCTCAAGGTTTGACCTTCATCCTAGGTTTACATTCTTGGGGCCTTCGGACTCTTCACTTAATTTTTGTCAATTTGTGAATAATAGAGTAATACAACTTTACCTTTTTGTTTTATTGTGAACTAGCTCATCTTGCTATCGTTGGTTGCTTACTTCTTTGTTCATGGATGGCCTAGAATGAAGACATCATTGGTTATTTTATTTATTCATTGATTGGGCCAAAATTTAGGGTTGTTAATCCATGCAAATTTATTAAATAATGATATTTTTAAAATAATCAATTCCTGAATTTTTAAGGTTGACGTCTAGTTTGCTATTTGTTGTGGTGAGATAGGACTCTGGACTCTAGAGTCCGAGTCATTTTTTTTCATTTTTGTAGTGTAACACAATTGGTAATTATCCCTAAACAAATTCAATCAAAATTTGCTTAAATTGGCAACAGTTTTTTGCAAGATCAATCAAATAGTAGCCCCTAAGCATACATGTGGCAATTTGGTCTAGAAAAAGGGACAAAATTTGTTGAATTCGCCAAAAAATTGGAATTTTTTTACCAATTAGCGACTTTTGCCCCCAAAAAAATAGCTTTTCTAAACCCACAATGTTTTTTTTTCAAGTTCTGGATGGCAAGCATTTAATAAATGATAAAACTATAGACAATAGGCATGAATTTAGCAATACCTCCCAAAAAAACTAATTTTATGTTGCTTTCAAGTGAATTTGCTCATTTAAAAAAGAGATAATTTGCAACAAAATATATTATTTTTCAGGAAATTGTATTGAATCATGGCAATTTCGCCCAAAAAAAATCACTACTTCTAAAGCAACCCTCAACTATTTTTTAGTGGACTAATGCTAGATTTCGCCTTTCACTTGGGAGGCACAACTACCATAATGGAAGTTTTTATCTTGAATTTTTTAAACACTTTTTGAAGATTAATATGCCAGTTTGCATTTACTAACAAAGGAATTTTCTTCAATTTTATGTTGTTAATGGAATTTTACTATTGCTGTAATTTTCTACTGATTTGCCTATTGATTTTTCTCTCCTTTCCTAGTTAGGATGCCTCCCAAGTTTAATCTAAGTGTTTTTTATTTTTCAATGAGCTAACATGATTGGCCCATCACCAAAAACAAAATGAAAGATTTGGAAGGCTCCCCAAATAATAAGTGTTATTTCGAAAGCAATGTTTATTTTACTAGAAAATTTTTGCCAAATTTGGACCTAAAAAATATTATTTCGAACTCTACAAAAGATCTTTAATGGAAAAAATGGCACAAATTCACCAAAATTTCAAAAAAAAAAATTTCAAATCGTCGAATTTTTATGATGAGTTATAAGAAGTAGCCAAAAATCTGTAGTCCTCATTTGTTTCAAATACTTGAATACATACCTATAGCAATGGTTGCAAAGCATCTGGCTTTGATTCTTCCACATGCTTGATGCACCTAATCCCAATTGAATTTTCAATCTAATAGTGAGATGATGTAAGCACACAATGAATCACAGAGTTTAAATGCAACTCACCAATGCATTAATGACTACTAATAGGAATATGTGACTAGGTAAAGAAAGGTTAAATTGTGGTATGGACATAAATTGCTCTTGTTCACAAAATGAAATTTTTATTAAAATCAATATTGAAGAGGGCCTATCCCTATAGGCAGACTATTATTCAAAACCTTGTCACTATTTAATGGAACCAATCCCTTGCTAGATTTCAATCCAAACATATAGTCTTTATCTAGACTCTCAAAACCACAACGAAATAATGTTGCTGAAGCTTGAAAGAGGAAGAAGAAATAGGAAAACAATAACAACAAGCTTAACAAATCCAGTCTGTTTTTTTGTTTACAACACTCACAACTGACACATGCTACTTTGGTTGTTGCTTGTGCTCAATCTAGCTAGTGAAAATCACAAACAACTCTTGATTGTAACACTTCTATTTTTATATAACATTTGGTTATGTAGAGTTAGCCAAAACAATATGGTTGTTCACAAAGGGGGCCAACCACCAAGGAGAACAAGCACATTTACTAGTATCACAAGCCCCAAAGTAAAACTAATGGTGTTTGTTCCCATACATACAACATTTATACCTCCCAAGAAAATTAATCAATTTTTTGAAATTTTTAAATAATCATTGAAATTATGTTTTTAAGTTCATGTCATTTTAATGATTTGAAAAGAATTAAAATTAATTACTTATTTTCTCATGAAAAAAATTTCAATTAAAAAATTAGTTATATGAAAACATTTTGCATTATTGTATGATATGAAAAGTCATGATAAAAAATGCCAAGTAATCACAAGTTTAAGAAAATGTGTGATGAAATAACACCATAAAATCAATTATTGAATGCATAATTTATCTTTATGAAAAACCCAAAAGATGGATGGGTGCTCCTAAAACTGTCCATCAATTGGATGGGTAGTGCCAAAATGTCTTATTGTCACATTATAATTTTGTATATGTAATTAATAGGAGGAAGGTACTGAACACTAACAAGTTTTATTTATTGTATATAGTTTGTATGTATGTGTTGTGTGTTGGTTTGCAAGTGGCTTGTGCTGCAATGGGCAATTTAAGGTTTAATTCTTTCATTAATCAATTTTCAGTAAGTAAGTAGGCAATGGGCATAAGTAGTTTGTAACTTTATACATGTTTGTGCAATATGTTTGAACTTTTGTGTGTTACATGTGTGCACTATGCAAGTTGAGGGTTCAATACAAGTCATATCGCAAAATCTCACCTTAATGAACTTATTCATCACTAAGAAGATCCATCGAACATTTTAAAATTGCCTCGTTTTGTTAGATGTGCCAAACACACATAGCCAAATTAAACTAGTTGTGTTTGCCCCATACATGCTTGGTAAAACCTAAAATCATACATGCATGTCTACTATCTTAGGGCAATAATAAATTTTTATAACATAGAAGACAACAACAATACAAAAAATTAATCAATGAAAAATCAATTTCATTCTGATTTTTGTTATTAAATCTTCATCAAAGCCTTATTGAAGTTTTTTAAATAACATCAAATTAATTTAAAACATTTATATCTCAAAAAAGAGTATATTAGAATTTTAATTTATTTTAAATTTGACTTGTTTTATTTTAATCAATTCTTGCATAATCTTTCAAATCAATTTTTTAAGAATCTCATTTTAATAAGATTTAAAGGGATTGAAGCTAATTATTTGTATGTTTATCAAAAAAAAAAATCATTTAAAAACTATCCATATGAATTTTTTTTTGACAATTCATAGTGATATGAAACCTGGTAATACAAAAAAGCAAGTGACAACCCAAAGAAATAAATTGATATAAAGGCATGATTAAAGCAGTTCCCCAACATTCATATTTTCAAAAGAAACCCAACAATTAGATGGGTAGACTTCAAAACAACCCATCAATTGGATGGATGATATGTGCACCCATAATTTACACATGTGCATCCATTATCTCAATGGGGCAATACCTAAATGCACAAATTGAGATAACAAAAAATTTCATAGATGCAAAAAAATATATTATCACCACATGTTTTGAAAATAAAAAACCAAGTCACCTACCCCTCCTACAGACATTTCACCAAACTAGCCATTTAGGTCATGGTGAATGCATCCCCCTAGCCAGGATAGCTATTTCTGAAAGTTAGGAAAAAAAAACCCTGGTCCCCAGCAAGGGAACCTTTCGGAAATTTTCAAATTTTCATCACATTTCCAAGAAAGTTATGAAATCGCCAAGATTTTTGGAGGATTTTGCCAGATTTCTGGCTTGTTTCTTTTGAGATTGCCATATTCAGCTAATAGGTTCTAGTGGTTCCCCCAACAGGAAATAGTATTCCTAGATTTTCTACTTCTCTATTTGTCTTGTAACCAGATTTGGCTAAATCCTCTTGTAGCTGATCGCCACTTTTAGAGCAACATAAGAAAATTGAAAAAAGGAAAAACACTACCTGGTTCCAATCAGTCTTTTCTTTTTCAGATTCAGTGAAAAGCCACACTTGTGAGGATCCCTCATAAAGATTGGCAGCAAATGTTGAGGTGTTTGAGTCTACTCTCGTCTTCTTTTAGTTTCTTGCTGCAACTGGCGACCTAGGTCTAAATCTGGCAAATTTCTTTTAGGTTTTTTGAAAATTTCCCAAAAAAATCAAAATCAACATTCTTTCTTTTCATTTTCTATTCTTTTCTTTTCTTTTTCTGCTGTTTTGAAAAAAACTCTCCAAGATGCAAAAATATGCCACCAAAAAAAAAATTGGTTCCAATAGTATATGGTAAGAGTCTCGTTCAAGGCGCTTAGTGCAATGATGGGAAATAATTTTGGCCAAGCAAAAAACATTCAGTAATTAGTAAACATAATTCAAACAAAGCCATTAAATTGCATGCATTGCAAATATGGAAATGCATATATGGCATTGGATGATTTTGGCATGCACCCTCTTTTGGCCCAAGCTCATAACACCAAATGTCATCTCTTATTGATGTCCACTTACAACCCAGAGAAACCTCTAAGAATTCTTATAGTGTAGTTGGAGGGCACGTTGTAATGTGCAATTATTACTCCAACCCACAAGCCAGGGTTCTATCTTTGTGGTGGGCTTTATGAAAAATGTAAACCCTATGGGTGAGAGCATTGCTGAGATTGAGCTTACTCTTGGCTCTCACATCGTGCGCCCTTATTTCAGTAATGCCGTCAGTCTTGTGCTTTAACCTACACTTCATACCCATTATTCCATAAGTACATGTTGATGGCAAACTTGAAATTTTTAATATCATCTGCAAAAGACGGATCTGCATAGTCACCTATCTAGCTGATAAGGATATGGGCTAGATGATTATTCCAGCTCCAAAGCAAACAAAGGTGAGAAACTACCTTGAACAAGATGTCTAGAAGTTTGATATATCACTATTTGTCAATAACAGGAGTGCATGTTACATGTAAAAAATCGGAATAGACAATTTGCAAATGGTGCATACAATGATATCATAGGATGAATGCACACACATCAATACACCATGTTCTATTGTCCATCACAACATTGAATGACTTGATTCATTCCCCACATATTGGCAATCTTGTTTTTGTATGTACTTGCAAATCAGTTCTTCCGGCTCTCTCATAATAACCTTTCCAACACAATGGACATTTGGTGATGTTCGGTTTAAGGTACAAGAATTGGGTTACTTGGCTAGGTGAATGACCAATTATACACCCAGCAATGTCCTGGGTATATCAGAGAGCTTGAAGGTGATCAGGCAATGGTCATGTAGTTTAAGCTCAAACCTTGTGAATGTCAACACCCATGCTGGCAGGATATGGTGGAATTCTTGGAGGCCTAAGGGGTGGAGGAGGTGGTATGCCCTAGATTTGTTGCTGTTGTCAATTCCTATGCATATCTTGTTGCACTTGAAGAGGTTGCATACCACCTGAAGGTGGCCAGCTACCCCATGGTGGAGGTGAATTGCCTTGTTGCATCCTAGGTGGAGGCTGATTTGCTGATGGTGGAAGGAGTAGCTGCATGGAGTGTGGAAGTCCCTGGTTTTGTTGCATACGAGGACCCCTGTACCCTTGATTCTGCATCATTTAGCCCTGTTGAGGTGGGGGTGCAGGCATTGGAGGCCTATCATTCATGAAGGGGGTGGGTGACAATGCATAGGGCCATTTGCAGATGGAGGTGGCATACCCATGTTGCCATGGCCTGGTGGAGGAGGTCAGGGAAGTCAAGCACCAAGAGATGGAAATCCAACACAGTGCTGGAGGTCCACTTGGCAAAAGTGTACAAGGCCAATTCTTTTGTGCATTAGGATTGCTGGATTGCAGCATGCACTCTGCATCCCCCACCCACACATGGAAAAACAACATGAGCTGAATGAATCACAAAACTCTGTGCACCTAACGTTGCCACATGTGAAGACTGGCAAAGACAGAAATACATTTGGTGCTTGATTAGCAATTCAAGGCAACAACAAGTGTTGGCAAAAATCTCTTGGGTTTCCAGATTGCAAAGCCACTCATATCACATTGAAACAGAGCAGGGAAGGATGTGGTCCCTGCAGGAGTACCATGATGTTCCCCTTGAGTATTGTTCTTGTAGCATATGATACAGTGATTGCTTGGTTACACAAGTACTGCCCATCCATGACATATATGCCACCTCTGAACCTAAAATTCCTTTATTCCCCTTACTCTTGCTACAATAGAAGGCACACAGATATGCAAAAGCTGCATGGAGATAACAACAGCAGAGGGTACAGCCACAAAGCCAATCAACAAGCACATCAAAGCATCAATATTGCATAGCAACCTACACAAATTGCAGAATTACCTCAATGGTGGCATAGAAAGCTTCAAAAGAGTCATAAGTTGATGAACCCAAAGCCTCATGAGTTGCCCAATTCAGGATCCTTCATAATCTTAACAGTTTCCACAAACCTTTTGCTCACAAATGGCAATATGAGATTATGATCCCACACCCAAGAAGGCCTGTTAGGTGGTAGTAGGCCTCCCAAAATCCAGGCTTGCTAGCCCAACTATTAGAACTCAAGGGCATTGTGAGGTTTTCATAACATTATGCTCAGTGCCATGACAAATACCACGCCCATTATTACGAACACAAGTGTAAGGGATCACTCTCAGATGCCACTGAATTGACCCATGAGAGAGTAGCACAAGCATGCACTAAACATGACAAACAGCAGCTTCTCATCCACATCCTGCACCCTCTGTCCCATGACATCAGCCTTCATACTCTCTGAATTGACATTGGTGGCACACATGAGAGGAAACTTGTGTCCACCCACTAGCACCCATATATGCAGCCAAGTTTTCCCTTAGAGTACTGCTTGAGACAAGAAAACCTCATACAAGATCATTTCAGCAGCAAGCTCAAAAAAAAGGGACACAATTTAGTATCTATAGGTTCCAAGTTGCTCAAAAACATATTGGCACCCACACCTGGACTTTTCTTGTCTTGTGATGCCTGAATTACAACAAGAATCAAGAAAGCAACTGGTTAAGGAGACAGTTTTAACAGACAAAACCTGTAAAATGTAGATTATGCTTCCAAACATTTGTCAATAATCCAGAAAGGCAAGTCAATTATATCACTGATTACATCTTTGTTGTCTGAATTAATACACATATCTATGAGTTCTACTCCACAATAATACAATCATTCAGTTAATTATAACTGAATGGAAAATGCAGATAATGAAGCCAAAAGTATGCATAAACCACAGCGCAAGGAACCAGGGATAGAGTAGAGGATTGAAATGACATTGCCTCAAAGCTGGCAACTCCAACCATATCTTTTCCATTGGCATTTAGCCACTTAAGGGTACTATTGAAACAATAATCTTCATAAGAATCCAGAACTGATCTACATACTTACAATTGAATGCAAAACTGAATATGAACCTATGATATGGTTATAGAGATTTCAGATCTGACAACAAATCAGAGAAACAGAAAAAAGAAAAGAAAGAGACCCACCCTTACACAATAGAGAAAAGAGAAAAGACTAACAGAGATTGTGATTGGTAAGGATCCCATTCCTGTAAAGCTCCTATGGACAGCTTTATATCACACATACCTTGTTGACACTGATAGGCTTGCCATCCAACTTCATGATGTTCAGTATTTTGATGGCCTGCATCACCCACCCAACATGAGCAAATGATTGCTCTGTATGAATCCATGGAAAATGGGATTGGATCCTCTAATTTCAGCAAAGGGAAACATCAGGACCATAAAGGGCTTACATAATCAGGATCATGCTCACTACAGAACTCAACAAAGCCATAGCCCTGGTGCAAATTGGTGACTGTCTTTTGGCACCCAGAATGAAACTCAGACCCAGTTCCAGTTCGGGTCTTACTAGCTGGAACCAGACGTGGCAGTTTTGAGCCAGCACAGTGGGTACCTGCTCAACACTGGTTAGAAGTTGGGAAGTCAGATACTCAGAACCTAAAATCACAGAATTGAAAAACACATCAAATGCGCAAAAGCTCACCATCATCTTCCATGAAAAAAGACCTCGCAGATATCATCCTACTCCAGCATGATATCCACTTACTTTCATCTTTTGCTTGTAATTATTCATCCATCAGGGCATCTCATCCCATATTGTAATTGATCTGCCATTTTATCCAAAAGCTTATATCTATTGGCACAGTTCATCCACATTACATTATAGTACAAAGAAGCTAAAAGCTTCCTCCCAACGATAGAAGCTTTAAATGTGCTTCACCCCTGAGCTATCAGATCATACCTCTTCAAGAGAGTTCCAACTCTTTATACCTGAAGGTTTGCACCTCTTCATGACCTAAGAATTAAATACATAATTCTAACACTCCCTTTCAACCAAAAACATTGGTAATTCTGTAATGTTACAATTATAAATGACCTAACACTCCCTATTGAGCTAATCATTTCTATCATGGAATACTCCCCCTTCAGCTTTACTTGAAGTTTAACGATAAGAAAATTTGTAAGTCCAATTGCAATGCAACACTTGAGATGTTTAGGTTGAGAAAAGGCTTTAGGAAATAAATCAACTCACATATGATTGATGGGGCAATATTTTATTATGATTTTTTGTTTTTCCACCTTTTTGGGTAAGAAATGGTATTAGAGTTCAATATGCTTAGTGAGCCAAATCTTGAAGGAGTTCCTTCAGCAAACTGCCTCTTCAGCATCAAAAGCTACTACAATGTATTTATTCTCTATTGAAGACAAAGCCACATTCATTTGCTTGTGTCATTGCTAAGAGACGGCCCTACCTCCAAGTGAGAAAAATATAATCGGATGTGGATTTCCACGCATCAACACCACCAACCCAATCCACATTGGTATAACCTTGCAACCATAAATCATTAGAAGAAGAATAGGTCATCGACCCTGTCTCAAATAAATTGTAAGTAAAGAAAGGTTTTTTTTATAACACTCCAATGACTTAAACTAGGGTTGGACATAAATTGAGCACAATGGCCCATTGAGTATGATATATATGTTTGTGTTGTCATTGTTAAATAAGCTAGGTGCCTTATAACACGAGCATAGATAACTTCTTTCATGGCATTATAATCAATAGAAAAAGATGAACTCATGTTTTTTTTGTTAGTTTAACCCTTAATGGCATGTGGGTATTAATTGGTTTATAATTAACCATGTTAAATTTTGCAAGGATGACTAAAATATATTTTTCTTGCAATAGCTTGATGGATTTAGTAAAGTGGTTTTAGATTATTTGAACTACAAGACAATATGAAATGTCCCTTTTATCAATCATTGACATTTTTCATTTCATTCAACTTTACAATGTTCATATAATCCTAAGACCACAAATGTCTTATTATTCATTTGCCCAATACATTTGTATCATGTGCACATTTTTGGTAACCTAAGTAGATGAATATTGAATCTTGCATACCAAAGTGTTGGACTCTACTTCAATCCATAAATAGTTTTCAAAAGCTTACAAACTTTATTTTCATTTAATAAAGGCATGTAACGAGGGGATTATTCCATATTTCTTCATCTAAATGACCATGTAGAAATGCAGATTGGACATCAAGTTGATGGACATGATAGTCATGAATAGTGGCCAAAACAAATAAAATTCATAATGAAATCATTTTGACCGTAGGGGAAAATGTTTATTTATAATCAATCCTTTTAAGTTGAGTGAAACCTTTAGTCACAAACGTAGTTTTATATCTATATAATGTCCCATCAACTTTACATTTATGGTTATATAACCACTTACACCCAATAATGGACCAATCCAAAAGGTGAGGAATCAAAATCCATTTTTAATTATGGAGAAATGAATTATACTCAAAATCCATAGTGGGTTTCAATTTGAAAAGTCAAGTTGAGTCAAAACATTTTTGTAAGATGTTAATTCATTTGTTTGGGCAAAGAAACTAGGTGTAGGATATGTAAAATCCATATCTGCAAACTTTGTTAATGTATATTTACTTTTAGTGGTACAATCTGACCACCTAAAACATGGTTTTTATTGACTATCAAATTGTGAAGAAGGGTAAATGGGAAAGGCATTACGTGAATTTTCAATATGGGATTGAATTTCAAATTGAGGTTGAAATGTATTTGAAAGAACCATTGGTCATATTTGGGTGTTCATTGGATGAATATGTGGTTATGGTGGTAGTGCATAAACATGATTATTTTGGGGAGTGTTTATTTCACCCTTTACATATATACTAGCCTAGTTATTTTGAGGAGGAGCCAATAATGGTTATATTATTGATGGTTGGGTTACAATATAACCATGTAACACATTGGGTAATACAAGGTTTTCATCAAAAATGACATTTCTACTTAACAAAAAATTTCAAGTGACTATATTATGTAAATAATAACCTTTTACACCATCATGCTCACCATATCCTATTAAAAAAATAACAAATTGTACATCAAGTTTTTAACATTTTTCTCCAAGTACATGTTCATATTCAACACAACCAAATATACAAAAATGGGTAATATATGGTTTTCTACTTGACCAACATTCATAAGGGGTCTTCCTAAGCATTGTAGAGGTAAATGATTTATTTTGCACATAACATGTTGTAGATAAATCTTCACCCCAAAATGACTTAAGCAATTTTGTAATTTCTAACATACTATATGGCAATTCAACAAATGTTTTGTTTTTATGTTCATTGACACCATTCTATTGTAAGGTATAAAGGTTAGTCAATTGCTTGGATATTCCATGCACCTCAAAAAGGTTGGAAAACCTTTTTGATTGAAATTCGCCACCATTGTTAGATTGATGTGTCTTCAACTTCTTGCTTGTTTTGGTTTAAACCATTGCCTTGTACACTTTAAATTTGTTAAACACATCTAACTTCTTGTGCAAAAGATAGATCACAATATAATGTGAATATTCATCAATCAAAACAACAAAATATTTAGCACCACCATAATTTGATTTGTACTTGCATGGGGGCCACAAAAGTCTATATGAACCAAATCTAAAATTTCTTATGATCTAGAACCAAGGTTATTAGGGAAACATGGAAGGGTTCATTTTCCTAGGATACACCTTTCACATTACGGAGTTGGTTTTATTGCATTAGGCAATCCAATGACCATATTGGAATTTATCATTTCTTTGATTACTTCATAATGTAAATGACCTAGTCTATGATGCCACATTACTAAAAAGGAGTTATTATTAGATGTGGCCATCATAGCAACAATTAATCATATAGTTTAGTTTGAACCCCAATCCAATTGGAGACAATGATCTTTTTTAATGATATTTAATTATTATTTTTTCCACTTTTGTAAATAAATTTAAAATACAATGAACATGGATAAAGAATGTATTATTTTGCCTTTGCTTTGTTGCTTCATGTTATACTAAAATGAGATTTTTGGCCAATGCAAGTACATGTGTCACATCACATACAATTATAATGTGACCTAAAATAAACAAATAGTTACAATTCGGATGCCTACAACTTGATGTTGTTAGCCATCCCCCATGTACATAGTTAATGGTTGATCCAATAACTTATATGAATTAAACCATTCCTTATGTGGATTCATTTGTTGGGTTATTCTAGTGTCAAAGAACCATGCATTTTCAACTATATTGAACTTCTGATCAACAATTGCAAAATTTAGTTACAATGGTTCAACAACTGTATTAACTTTATTACATTGTGCATTTTATTTGAAAAAATATTCGGTTTTATTATTCTATTATTCCATTGGCTCTATCTCTCTTTTTTCATTTACAATTTGACATAATATTATTTTTTCCGACAATAATGACATGTTTTATCTTGATGTGGATTTAAGGTTCATGCAGTATTAGCATTGTATGGGGAAGGTTTCTGATATGTTTGAACTTCCTTTGGAATTTGGGCTTATGATTTCCAAATAAAGCAAAGAGCTTACCATATGATGGTTGCACATCACTTTGTTCCCTCAATTTTAATTCTTGTAAATTTTATCAATGAGGCAATTTAAGGTTTGATTTGTTACACTATAGGTTGTGTATTTACAAACAACTTCCATGAAGAGGGTAATGTTGTAAAAAGAAACATTATTTGTTTCTCTTTTGCAATGACTAAGTTAGTCACTATGGCTTAATCTAGAAGTCCATACCATTTTTATAGAAATTAAATTGGTGATTAGATTTTTAATAATGTAGTTGGGTTAACCTTTTATGAATGGCAACCTTAGATGCCATATTTGTGTGTTCATATTGCGATTTTAATTTATTCCACATTACTTTATTTGTCTTATTATTTATATCTATTAACCATTGCAATGAAAAATTATGTCAGCTTGTGCCTTAGAATCTTTCAACTTCCAAGCCATATGTAAAGCACTATTTGATGCCCTTGGATTTAATTTAGACCTACCACTCCCCAAATCTCATTTCTCATCTATAACATTTGTAATTCAATGGACCAAGTATTCTAATTAGTATTATTCAACTTATCAATTTGATAAGTGCATGTTATAGGGAAAATAAACCTTGCCATGATTCATATTTGTCATTTGATTAAATATAATCAATGAATTTTATTTTTTCAATCCGCATTGGCAACAAAGTCAATAAATATTGTTGATAATTATGCTTGAAAAACTATTTTTAAATCTTTGACATTCTAATATAATCCAACATTAAAATACTTTTCATCCTCCATTAGTGTAGCATGTGCCATTGAGCACATATTGTAATTAGTGATTTTTTCTTTGGAAAATATCTACAATTTGGCAACAAAAAAAAATTAAAATGGGCATATCTCCTTTTTTTTGGAGAAAATTTGTTCGATTTTGAAATTTTTAAAAATCACTAATTTGTAACATTATTTTTTTGTTTTGGGATAGTGTCTTGCTCACTACTATAAAATGTGGGTGCACAATTTACTAATCCCTATTCACTAGACTAATGACTTCACTACATCCCCATTAGGTCATGTTCATTGGGACTAATGAATTAGCACAAACTCCAATGAAATCAATTGGCCTTTAGGGACACCTTTTGTTGTAATGTGTTAGATTTCGATAATTGGCACCTATTTTTACAAAGGTTACATTGGAAAAGTGTGTTATGACATTTAAAAAAAAAATATATATATATAGGGATTGTAAAATACCATAGTACCTTGGCCAATTTGAGAGTCCTTTGTCAAAAATTTAATTAATTTTCAGATTTTCAATTCGACACCTTTGTTTTAATTATTTTTATTTTTGACAAAAAAATTGAATATTTTTTTTGCATTTTGACAATATTGTAAATTCCCTAAATTCAATCATTTTTCTTGTCCTTTTTTGTTTGATTTTTTTATTGGTACTTCAATTTTTCTATTAAAAATTTGTTGGTTTAAGGTTCATGGCACATCTTTAGGATTCAAGATTGATTGTTCAAAAACTCCTTTACTTAGGAATGTTTTTGGTACCTACCTTTCCTTGGTGAAGGAGTTTACAATAGAGAGTTTGCATTGAAGGCACTTTGCTCTTATCATATTTGGGTGTGATTGAAAATACTAGACAAAGAATGGAAAGAGATCATTTGTAAAACAATCATGCTACCTATTTATTTCTTAGTTTACATCAAGTAAATTTTGCATTTAAGAGTTTAGTGTGTACCTACCTATTAAGGAGTATGTGAATGAAAAAAAATGTTAGCTTATTTTTTGTTTAACATACTTTAGCTCAAGAGTTTTCTATGTTCAAGAGCAAAATTATTGAAAGAACTAAGTTGGCTATTGTGAGTTTGGTATCTATGAATATCCAATAAAAACAACAAAAAACATTAACATGGTTATTCAAGCCCATCACAAGAGATGAACATTAAAGTATTTTAGAACATGAAATTGAATTGTTGGGAAAAAGCTACACAAAAGAGAAATACCAAGTGCATAATGCAGAAGCATCCAATTGGCCAACCCAAGAAATTCAAAATGACTCTACAAGCAAACCAATAGATCTTTAACAAAAGTCAAATGAAAAACAAACAAGAAATAAATCACATGTGCACAAGCGTGGGACATATGTCAACTAGTTTCAACAAGACTTGTGGCCACCCATTATGGCAACAATCAAGAAATACCATGCTAGTAGAATTGATGCCCTCCATTTCTTGAAAATTGTTTATAAGAAACTAGGATGTCTTAGTCCTTATGAAAAACTTGGAAGAACCAACCTAAGTTATGATTGGTTTACATGTAAAAGAAAATTTATAACCAAGTATGTCCATGTAACTGAATTAGGCACACAAGTTTAAACTAGGAAGCAAAATTTACCAATACTTGAAAATGATCCAATATTGAAATATTCAATTATAGCCATGTTGCAAAAGATGAAGGAGGCAAGTCAACCTATAACAACTTCCATAATCTAACTCATAATTTGTGGAATGATTAAGTCATTGGCCTTTGATGTACTTTGTGACAACAAAGCTGGTGGGTTTAAATTTACTCAAGAATGGACTATTCAATTCATGTAAAACATTACATGAATTGGACTTTTAATGTTAGTATTACATCAACTAGCAAACTTCCATTAGATTGAAAAGAACAAGGAAATTTCACGGCTTATCATGTTGCTCACCTAACCAAGGCCTATAGCATTCCACCTTCACTTGTTGTCAATAGTGATCATATTAACATACATTTAGTACCTATAGTAGGAGAACACATATGGTCCAACCTTGAAATGACCAAGTGTTTTATGGAAATTGTCATGGTGCCTTACCACCAAGCTCAAATTGAATCACTTGGACTGCAAACAAATGATTTGGTTATTAGATTGCAGGAATGTACATAAAAATCAAAATATTTTGGGCTAGATAAAAAACAAACATCCAAACATTTTGGTTGTTTTTGTATTAGCAAATTGTACCAGTGCTCTATAACCAACTAATGTCATATTGAAGTGCCCACTCAAGCATGCATTCAAAATGGAGTTTAACAACTAGAGAGCAAGGGTCATCAAAGAACAAATTGAAAGTGGCAAATAGCCAAATGTTGACTTCAAAATGAATAGTCTAAAACCATGCATATGTGAGTGGTTACACAATGCATGGAAACATTTGAAAAGCAAAAAAACAATGATCTTGAAAGGGTGGGAGAAAACGTGGTTTGCAAGAACTTGGAGTGGTGATTTTCAACTTGTTGCCATGGAAGCAAACACAACCTATGGGGCAACATGTGTGTTTTTGGAACTATTCAAGTTGTGGATATCATTAATTTTGGATGATGGCTTTTCAAATGTGAGAAGGGGTGTGTTGCCTCTTTTGATGTTGTTAACCCATATTTTTAATTTATAAGTAGTTCAATTATTTTACCTTTATAAAAAATAATTAATGTTTTACTTTTTTAGTGTAATAAATAGCTACTAGTTAATATATTACTAGTTAATTAATATTTGAATTAATTAGTGTTAGGTTATTAGTATTGATTACTATAATAAAAACCTAAAACACTACAAATACCTCTTTCTTGTACAATTTTAAACATTCAATGCAATACATCAATAAGATGTAACTTTTCGTTATAGTGTATTAAAAATTCACATTGGCAACCATTATGTGGATTCAATATATGAATATCTTTAAAATAATTCTAGTGTTAAATCTATGGGCATTCTACTTTTATTTTGAGTTGGGAAATTTGTGAATACTCTTGAATCACTTCTAGAGTTCTGATCTCACCAATATTTAGGGATTATACATTGTTTATTTCTAACTATTACAAAGATTTTAAATCTTAGGCATTCAGACATTTCTTTCAATTTTTTTTAGTTATTATAATTATAGTCAAGCACATGTTTACAAATTTTTAACAACCAAGTTTTTCAAATTTGGAACCAATTTGTAGATTTTTTTAAAAAAAAAAATTGTACAAAGGATTTGATTAAACCCATACATTGTAGAAGTTTTAAAAATCTGCAAAATAATGAATCTAACAAATTGGACATGTATTTTATGTGCAACAAAAACTATTGTACATTTAGCAATCAATCTATACAATTTTTTGTTGTAATTAACAAACATCTTGTTCAACATTTTGTAACATTGAATATTTTTCTTTCAATTTGTACATATCCTATATCATTTGTTGTGAATTCCCAAAGAGTCATAGACACACTGCACGTAATGAAAAGAGCTTGGCATTTATTTACATGATGTGTATGATATTGTAATCCATGCTTTTGTTTTAAAACAATTTATAATAATGCAATCAAGTGCAATACAAAGTTTATTACTGATATTTAACACCGACAAATAAATGGTTATTCTCAATAGCCACATTGCCTTGAATATTTTTTTACCATAGATGATTTACATAGTACATTAATTAGAATATTTTAAGATCTTGGAGCTCTAGTGTTGGTAATCTGTTTTCTTTAGATTCAAAATTACTTCAAAATCAAAAGAATTTATTGGTTCCCTTGAAAATTTTATTTGATTAACAAGTTTGTTTCATTATTATGATCTATTATTTTCGCAAACAATGTTTATTGATTTTACGAATATACTTTGCTTCCAAAAACATTTCTACAACTTGCTAATGCCATGTGGAGTTCTTACAACAAAAAAAATACTTGTTGAAGAAATTTCAATAATTTATATTTTAATGTTGTAACAAATGGAATTTACATTCAATCAATGTGTATTCTATTTTTTTTATAGATAGCTTTTTTATTATCATTATTATTCAAATAGTCAATCCTAAATCTCTAATGATCCACAAATCTAACAACAAGCTTTATTGTACTTTTTCCTTGAAAAATCATTTGAGACCCAAATATCATACCTATTACCTTTTTTTTTTCATAATTAGTATTTATACATATAGTTTATTGATTACTTTTCAAAAATAGGTTACCCAGTTTTATATTTGTAGTACCTTAGATAAGAATGACCTTTAACAAAAGAATTTATTCCTAATTTTTTAAAAAATCTAGGATCAATACTTCCTTTTTCTTTGTTGTAGCTAGCCTAGTTAGTTAGTTTCAGTATTGATTTTTTACATTCAAATATGAGTGGATTACCATAGTTGCACATAGTTAATCACCTATAGGAGTATTGTTGTAACAACATTCTAATCAACATATGTTCACATGCATACATGGGACCAAGTTTGAAGATGATGAAAATGACTTGTGAAGTGATCAAAAGACCATTGCTTTTGTTTTTAGTCCTTTACAATATCGAATATTACACTAAAAAAATAAAATGAAAAACATCTTTAAGGTTATAGATTTACAAACTATTTAAGTATAAATTTTCACTCATTTTCAAATCTATAATTTAAATAAAATAGGTAGACATTTCAAATCTTGATTTTTCACCCTTAACAAATGGCTTACAAGGACATATCAAGATTAGGAAGGGGATAATGTTAACCCATATGTTTATAGGTAGTTATATTATTTTATCTTTATTTGTAAACAATATAACAATGCATAATAATTCATCAAGAAGTATGTAGCTTTGAACATTAATGTGTTATAAATTCACATGAACATATGTATGTTTTTGGTTTTTGGTGAGATAAAGGGACATTTGTTTTTGTTTTCAATGATGTGTTGCCTTCAAAATAAGGAGGCATTTACGAAGCTTGGAAGGATTTTAGGTGGAATATGTGGTTATGTGTGGTTGCCATTGAAGAAGGCATTGGACTTATTATGTTTTTTTTAAAAATTTATTGCCATGATGGATTGTTGGTGATGGATGGGAGAAGCTTTCTTATCTTGGTGGAATTATTAGTGTATGTTTTGTTCATGTTTGGTGTGCATGAAAGTTGGATAAGGTTGTTGAATTTTGGTTGGACGGGACTAATCAAGCAAGCAAAGCAAAAGCTAGTGATGATTTTCTAGAGATACAATATGGAAATTTGGAATTACAAGAAGCTAGGAGGATGCTTGTTAGTGGTAGATTTCTATGATTGTGTTGGTTAGGAGAGGTGGTTGAACCCAGTTCCTTATGAAGTGCTATTGGAATCTACTTTCGTTGCATTCTACTAGTTAATATAGGTCAACGATGCATCAATCTAGCCACAATATGAGAAATTGAAGTCTAGAAGTGATGCCAATTCAAGGTGGCCTGAACTTAAATGGGTGCATGTAGTGTGAACAAATGATATTTTATTGTGTGTGGATTAAATTGCGATAGTGTGAGAGTTTGGGATGACATGCAAGAAATTTGGACCATGATTAGGTCTAGGTATCCTTGAGGCAAGTAAGATTTGTATCAATCCATTAAGAGCAGAATGTTTTACATTACAAAAGAAGTGGCATCAAAAGAGGGTGACCTTATTCTTTGGTGCTTTGGCCTTACATTTCCTTGGAATTTGTTGAGTGGATTAGTGATTGGGATGAGATGATTGGGATTTGGAGAGAGTAGTGATCTGAGAGTGAAATTGTGACAACTAGTATTATGCATATGCATTGGGATGGGGATAAATCTCAAGAGGCCCCTTGAACACAGAGGGTACCAATCCAAGTGATCAGATCCCAATTGTGTGGTTTCATGCTTAGATAAGGTAGATTTCTGAAGTGAGTTCATGAACATTTCAAGAAATCAAACCCTGGTAGACTGTAATATGTTTCACATTTATGTTGTTGAATAAGAAAGAAGACAACTAGTGTATAATCAGGTTGTTCATGAAAATAGTGTTGATGTCATGTTGAAATGTCTTACCCCTCTTTTTTTGGTTACAGGCATTCGGAAGGCATTCGGAAGGGGAGGGTGACCTACCCGGTACTCATGAGGGAGACAAGTCCCCTAAGTGTGGGGGAGGAATAAACAGAACTTTCACATCAAGTATAGGTAGTTATCCAATCATAGTCCTAGAATGCATTATCTAGGGGGCTCTGGTGGGGTCAGCACGAATTAATACTGCCTTGAATGTCAGCAATTGGCCCCATGCATAGAATTGTTGGACCTGGGATTCAATATTCCACATTCACCACTTCATTTGGTACCCCATACAAGATGAAAACTTTGTAGGCTACTAATTTGGTCGTTGGAACTTGGAATGCAGTAAATAGGCATGCCAGGCACAATTTCAGTTTTTCCTCTATTTGCAATAAAGCAAATTTAGTGCAGCAACAGAAACCTATCCCCAAACAACCCCAGAGTTAAAAGAATTAAAAGGCAAATCCTCTCCAAACAAGGTAATAGCAATATAGATTTCAATAAGGTGAGCTAGGCAACACACCCATGCACCCAACGTAATCGGAAAGGGTGAGTCCATTCCATGATATTAAGGTCTACAATGGTAGATTCACCATCTAAGAAAAGAATTCATGTTCAACAAACATATTTTGGTCACCACCAGTAGGAGTGTGTGGTCATCAATGGAAGGTTATGTCATTTAATCTCGTCAAGAAAATGACAGTGTTTGGGTGATCATTGCATATAATAGTGATGACACAAAATATGCTCTCCCATCCATCCTAAGTCCACCCCTATCATAGCACACATTTTAGACCCCGCATCTTTTGATGTGATGTTTCAATGATCACCTATTGCCAACTTGCAAGTTGTTGAAAATATGCAGATGTCTTGGGTCTCCAGTCTCCACTAACATGACTGTTGTGCAAAAGGCTGCAAAGTTTTTGGGTGCATTAACGAGTTTGTCACATCCGAACTCCCAACTTTGAATTATTTCAAGTCCACTAATGAGGATCACCTTCTCTATTCATGGTTTCCAGTTCTCAAAAAGAGAGAATTGCAGTTCCTTGGGAAGCGCACTCTTCTTCCCTAGCGTCCAAGAACTCTTAGTGCAGTACTCATTGATGCCTTACACAGTGAACAGGTGAACTCCACTGGTGATTGTATATGGGCCAATGTCAACCCCACTCAACACTACTTGCTAATGCAAGCTGGAACCACAATTCCTAAAGCATCTTTAACCTGTCAGCTGTGTAAGAGAGATTAGAAACAGTCCACCAAAAACCATGGAAATTCTGGAGAATGGAATAAATTTATTCCTTAACCACTCTCCTGTACTATCAGCACCTGATTTGTTTGTCTCAATACTTTACACACTCCATAACCAGCTCCAAGCCCCAAGGGCTGACGCCATGTCGTGTCTCTTCCTGATTGAACCTCTTTAGTTGCACTTATCTGGCATATTAAAGCTGCCTGAATTTCAAGCTGCACTTGTGGACATAAAGTGACGAAAAGTGTCTCTTCTCAGACACAGTTATCGATGTGAAGGTCACCTGTTATGTTCGTCTGGTACCTAGCTAGAGGCAGTGATTATCAGGAATAGTTGAGGCTTGGAGAGAGGAAACAATTTCGAGACTATTTCCCAATAACCAGCATCAAAACTATATTCAATAACCATGCTCATACTAGTTCCAATAACGAGTGCCCTCTCTTCACAGCAAGACTATTCAGAATAACCAGTGCCCTCTAGCTGGTTAACCAATCTACATGTTTGAGGAGACTTTGAGTGGCTACATGTAGCATGTGCAGAAGCTAGACCAGTGAAGAAGCAGAATAATCACAGAGGAGGACACCCAGCATGGACACAACTCAGACTTTGCTTTGTGTGGCCACTGGTCAGGCAGGGACCTGCCATGCTGTGGGGTCAAGTGAAATTCAATTCTCACTAGGTAAGCCTTTCTGAATCAGAATATGAGAACCCTGCGGAAAGAATGTGTTTTGATGGAAAGTAGTCATTGTCGGGATTGATCTTTGTCACTATGCGGTCCCACAACCCAAATACGTATCTACTGATTTTGGGCTGCACAAAGACTCTTACACCATAACCACACATACTTGGCTTGGAGGCTAGAATGGAATACCTTGATATTCGGAAAATGTGCACCTTTTGATTTCAATGGAGAAGATAAGACCAAAGCAATCAGAAATCCCCAGCACTTGTACAAATCTTTCATGGAATTCAAAAGAGCAAACCAATAAAACTTATATGGTGCTAGGTACTGGGGGCCGGCCTACCTGAAACAGCACATCCAGAGCAGTTGTGCAAATCTTTTAAGGACTTCAAAGGAGCAAACAAATAAAACTTACTTGGTGCTAGGTAAACAGGTTCAGTCTGGCTGGTAGGAGGCAGCTGGATGAGATTTAATGACTTGGGTTTGTGAAGGAACACTTCATGAGGTAATTTTATCAAAAGAGGCACCCATGGAAAAGTGGCCAGGGTGAACCAGCACCCACACTTGTACCATCACCTTTCTGAGTGAGGTCTCTTAGTGGCCATATTAAGCCCCCAAAATGGTAGATTTGGACTCAGAGACCCTTAGTTAGTGCAACCGAGGGGTACGTGTAATATTTCAAAGCAATTTAAACAGATTGTAGGGTTGTTACGATGGTACCATTGTGTGTGCTCCTTCATCCAAATAATGGTTCAACTTGGGTGAACCAGCCCCCAAATTGGTGCCATGGTAAAAATCACATATTATTTCGAAATAATGCAAACATCCCTTGAAATCAGGATCTCTGAGTTCAAATCTAACAGTTTTGGGTCTTAATATGGTCACTAAGAGGCCACACTTGAAAAGGTAGAGATACCCATGTGGGTGCTGGTTCACCCCAGGCCTGCTATCTCCCAAGGAGATAAATCATATCCAGTAGGTTCAGGGAAATAAGAAGTGTGAAAATTTTCTGGTCGCCCATGGATTAGTGGAGACAATTCCAAACAAACCACATGAGGTTTTGTGGTTTTGAACTTTGGCCTAGTTTCTTCTGTTTCTCAGTTGTGGGGTTTGGAGTGGTTAGGATACCACCTTTTGGCTTTTAGCGTTCAAAACTAGGGAAGAAGTACTATGGGCTGGTGTGGTCAATAGCTCAACTACGAATTTGTATATGCAAGAGAAATGTGTAAAGCTGCTCTCCCTCTTTTATTTTATTGACTCCAGTTCACTTTTCCAGTTAGAAATGAGGTTAGTGGACAAATCTCCGTACAGGGGAGACATAGATTAGAAAGTTGAACTTTCATACACACCAGGTGCACTCCCAGTTGCAGAGGAGATAATCACAAAACAAAAATTTAAAATGCTGGAAATTTTCACCAATGGTAACACTGGTTCACCACCATATGATACATTTGGAGGATGAAATTGTACAAGGGAGTTGGAGACGCATAGTGGGATGGGCATATTTTGAACCTAAACAATCAATATGTTGACACTTGAAGTTGAAGGAGACCCAGGACTGCAGACCTGCATGTCCGACTGGGCATATGCCAGTATATATGCATGCCCTATAAAAACCTAACCTAATTTTTCTTTTGTATTTGCAAGTACCTTTGAAAGCATATTAGCCTTTGAGAAGGTTCTGTCACCAAAAACCAAGGACTCAAACAAACAAAATGCAAAACATGTATATAGTGAACATCAAAATACAGTCTCCAAACTTCACACTGGCCCGAGCTAATGGCCACCTAAATTCTGTCCAGAAACTAGCAAAGAAATTGCCTTCTTCATCGTAAAGAGGCTTGAGGTTTTCAGGGGGTCAGATCACTTTGATCTCACTCTCTTGAGCCCACTAGACTCTCTTCTCAAAGTCCTCATACCCACACAAATCACATGATCAGATTTCCTTGACACCATTGCTCCATTTGACAAAACAAAAGATAGGAATACAACACATTGACTTCCCTAAGTCACTGCTTCAAGAATCCTTACAAAGAATTACACCCATCCCTTCTATGATCGACCTTGTAGATTCAATGGACTGCTGTAGTCCTTTGGAGTTCCCAAAATCGAGGTACTCGTTCTTGAAAAACAAGACAATAAAACCCAAATATAAACAAAACACAAACACAGACTCTTGAGAAGAGTTGTTGGCCACTCTCGAAACCTCTAGGACTTCTCATCATTCCCCCTGCTCAACCATCATACCTCGTTCTAAGATGTATATTCTGCCTCCTTGAGTACATTGCGCAGCAAATTGTTTTTGTACTTTGCTTCAAGACAGAGATCTACAAAGCTCACTCTCACACAACTTCTCCTTTTTGCAACAACCCAAAATCAAAATCAAAAATCACACTTTTAGTCTTCCTCAAAAGTTTAACAACTTAGCTTTTCTTTCCCCATCCCCCAAAAACTTCCACACAAAAATATGATCCCCAAGTCTTTCCTCAGTCATCCTCAAATATCCTCCTTATCACCTCATCTCCTCATCTCTTCAAAATCCCCCTTGCCAATCACTTTAGAGAAATCTAATCCACAAAGCTTTAAAGAGTTCTCATTGAGCTATTCATATTTTCTTCCATTTCAAAAACTATCTCACCTACTTCCTTCATCATATCTTGCCAAACCACCAAAAACACACAAAAATAGAAACATAATAGATTTTATTTTCTTTTTTAGTGTCATTGAAACACACTACTACCAGCAGTCCAATGCAGTCCAAGTGGCCTTCATCCAAAAACAGTTAACATTGTTTTCAAATCATAATTCCTTCATAGTGGTAGATTCAAATTATGTCCCCTTTTGATAGAGGGGAAGGGCAAGTCACATTAGTGTTATATTCATTGATGTGTTGTATTTGAATTTTTAAAGAATTGTTGATCATGATTTTTCACATATTTCATAATCAGAAATCTATTGGTTTCGGTGCATTGAAAAAAACCAGAATCAAAAAATCATTGGTCTTGGTTATTTCAAACGCCTTAAAAAAATATGATTTTCATGAAAGAACCCATAAAAAACTAGTGGTTTTCTGACTGATTATTTTTTTTCAAATTTGAAGACCATGGTTTATACCAAGATTGGGTCTTTGATTATTTTGAGAACCACACAATTGTGAATCCTAAAAACCACCTTAATGATTATTGGGGATCTATTCATGTCTTTAATTATCACTTTTCAAAGTTGTTAATGAATAGGTGTCGAATGACAAAGCTTGAGATCACCTAAAGCTTCATCATCAAGAGGAAATGACAAAAATGAAGTTGTGATTTCAAGGTAGGACATATCTAATACTTTTGACTCGGACAATACCTCTATCAACTCCTTCAACTTCAAAGAATGCAAACTTGTGCAACCCAAATCTGACAACTATAGGCCCATAGACCCTAACTCACATGACTACAAACACATGCACCTTGACCTTTGACAATGGCAAACTCAACTCCCCCAACTATGTTGATTACAAACATGACAACAAATTTTGCTCAAGAGCTTTAGCACAATTCCAAAAATTCCAAGAACCTTTCAATTAGAACTCAAAATTCTATGGTTGAAGAGATTGCAAGTAACAATAAGTGGTACAATGTATAAAACCTTTCAACCAATGTTGAAGCATATTAAAGATGTGAATTGTCAATTTTATTTTAATAAAAAAAATTATCCTCATAATAATCATTGAATAAATTGATATTTCTACTTTCAATATATCAAAGTTGATTTATAGTTACTTATCATTTTATATGACAAGGAACACAAATTGTTTACTTTACCATGCTAATGCCCCATATCTAGAACGATTGGTTTATAATGACCTCAAGAATTATAGACCTCTTTGCATCTTTGTCTATAATCAAATTGCTTTTGCCACTTTACCAATTGTTTTTCTATTTATCTTTTGCATACAATCAAGACTAGCCCAAACATGCTTGAAAGGTCCCTCTCTAGTGTGTTCTTCAAGGTTCTTTCAAGTGTTTTGTTCAAATAATTGTGTTTATTACATGCAAAAAATTGAGAAGAATTTGAGCTTGCATGTGCAATTTGGTCTTTGCATGAAAAACTTATCGTGTTCATAAACATAGTTCAAATTTTCCTCAACAAAATGGGACTCATTTTTTATTGATGCTTGAATAGTTCCTCACAATATGTGAGTGAACAAACAAATAATTACAATAGATTTTGTCATGCCCTTGCTACTTGTCTCTTGCCAAGTCCTCTATGTGCCTTGGCATATTGTTGATGTGCTAGCATCATCAAGCTTCTAATGTTTGATCAGCTTGATTAACAATTACTTGCATAAATAGCTCGACCCCATTATCATCTTCCATATTTGCTTTGAGTTGGGAGAGCAATTTGTCAAAATTTAGGTTGCTAGACTCACTTTTGGAGATAATTAAATATCCGAGCCACAAAATCTGCCAAGTATTGGCAGTATATACATCCTTTAACAAGGTGTTGTGAAACAAGAGTAGGAGGTAGATAACTCAACACACTTAGGACTCCATGAAAGGATTTGCAAGGTTCTTAGATTTCTCTTAAAACTTTATCAAGAGGGAGGACAACCAAATAAACCAAAATAAAAGGCAGAAAGAGAACAAAGATGGAGATCAGAGAAAAAAACAATGAAAATGGCATGGAGATTGGAACTGTGTAGAATAGAATGGGAGTTGCCTTCAAGTGAAGCTTGCCAAGTATGTTGACAATAGTGGCATCTAAAAGCAACACTGTTGTTGCTGTTGCAGTTAATCCATGCTTGGCCCCTGGTTGTTGCACGTTTTTTTCCCATTGATTAAAAGCTTGTGCATTCACTCAACTGATTTTTCACGCCTGTTTTTGCTGCTTCAGTCACCATGAAAACCCTCAAGAAGTAAACACTTTCTACACGATTTTCCAAGCAATCAATTTCAAAAAGACTTCAACCTCTGTATTAAATAACCTTTCCCTTGACATCTTTACATCCAGTGATGTCCTTAGACAATAGCATTACCAGAATTGAATCCAGTGCCCAACTACCACCTCGAATGGGCCTTCAGTCTGGTATGCCCCAGGATGAGAGCATTACTGAAATCAAGTCCCATGCTTGGCTGTTGTCTCACACAAGCCCTTATTCTGGCAGTGCCCTTGTCATCAACTCTTGCACCACAGATACAATCTGACTTAATTTTTACCCAGATTTGCAAGTACTGTATAAAATGTAATCTTCCTCCAAACCTCAAAGGCAAGAAGATGTACCATGGTACCTTGACAGCTTCAACACTAATTATACTCTCTGTAGAAATGTTGAAATTAAAAAATAAAAATAAAAAATTCGAAGAGCAATATTTTGTAAATGAATGTAATTAGATTTTTGTGAATTCCAACAAGAAGGTGAACTATCGTATTCAAATTATGTCAATTTTTTATATTGGGTGAGCCCAAGTTACATGGGGTCTAATGTTATTCTCAGGCATACAAACAAAGCCCACTCTTAAGGATATAACTTATTAGATCAGTGGTACACCATGGGATGAAATCAAAAGTCAGGATGAAAACAGTATGCAGGAAACAGAAGAGGGGACCAAACTGGTTTTCTCACCTAAATTAATCCTCACAGGAATTTCACCTCCCTTTTTGGATTTGCATTTGCCTGTGCCTTCACTGTTGCTAATTTTTTTTTTATCAAATCAAGTCTTGTAAAGAATAAATTCCTGCAAACCTTGTGAACTGATACCCAGTTTCATTAAACAGTATCCAATTTTGCTCACTTTATGGCTACACTAAAATTGGGATGGAACATGGATTACAGCCTAGCGGTTCAAACTAGGACCCAAAGACATGCTGACTTTAATGATATAACTTATTAGATAGGTGGTTTATGTTTTAACTTTGCCCAAAGAATCAAGCATTGATGTGAAGCTCCATCATATAGTGTCCATTGTTCAATGCCATGCATGTCCAGTGTTTAGTCTTTCATAGAGGACTCGGGAACTCAGGAAACCTGCATCAGTGAATGATCACGTCCACAGGAAGGCAAAGGTCTTTGTACTTGTTCATCACCTGTTTTGTATAGGTGACTGAACTGTTTAAAGCAGAGTTGCTCTAAAATGGTGCAGACAACATGCCATGTATAATAAGTCATTAATTTCAAATATGCTTATCAGGGCAAGTAGACTGAAGGACTAAAAGTGCACCTCAAATGAAGATACAAGATACCAAGTGAACTATGACAACTCTATGCTTATTACTGTGGACTTTTGTGTGCCATCATGTGCCAAACCCATGACCGTCGTCTTATAGGGTTCATTTTCAGAGCAAGTGGTGTGAGAAGATATTAATCCCAACTCACCCAGCTAGGTTCAAATCCTTGAATGTTCTCATTCCTCTTGCTTCAACCGCTCTAGATCACACCTGAATTCCTGTTGTGTAAAAATTCATCCCGATGGGTGGGATGAAAATTGCTTTTTCTTTGGGTTCAATCACATATATTTTGGGCCTTGGATAAAAATGCAAAACCTTTTGAGGCATCTTTTTCAAATTAGCTTGTGAACTACATTACAGCCCTATATTAGAAAGTGCATGTGATCATCCATTCCCACTAGGTGGATGAAATCCCATGAAATGGAATGACCCGACACCTAGCAAATAGCCAAGTACCCATTACGTTCTTTTGATGCATGACTTTGGGATTTCACCTACATATCAATCTTTGAACTTAGCCTATGAACTAAAATTCTGAATTCTTTAATAAAAAGACAACATATTCCACTTGACACTTAACTCTATGCCAATCTCTTTGATCAAGGCTTCAACTCACCTTAAATTAAGCTAAATTTACTCAATTGTTAATTATGAATAAGATTTAGTTCCCATTCGGTATGCAATCTCATTAATGAGGATGGACACACCACATCTCAGTAAATCTAGTTTTAAATGCACCCTAAGCCCAAAATAACCATTGGGAGATCGGTAATTTTCAGTGTTAGGTGGTTAGCCTATCCAGTTTGGCTGGTTAAAACTGTTGATTCTGATTTTGTTACCTGGAATCGAACCAAAATCAAAACTGATTTTTGTAATCAAAACCAGATATAAAACCAGATTTGATTTTGGAACCGGAAACGAAACCTGCATTCAGTTCTAGAATTGGAACTTGAACTTTTGAAAAAACAAATTGGGGGATGAATGGTTTAAAACCGAGGGTTAACCGCCATTTTCGGACCCAGTTGTCCAGAACCAGAACTGGAACTGGGTCTGATTTCCAGATTTGGAATCAGAACCTGAATTATTATTTTCAATACCAGACCCAAGGTTCCAATTTTCTTGGGAATGGGATCCATTCTAAATTTTTTAGAAGAACCAGAACCAGGGGTTCTTCATAAAACGCAAGAACTGCCCAACACTGGTAATTTCCAGTTTTGGGCGGTTCTCACCCATTGCCTGAAGACCGGAACCGGTTTTGATCCCGGTTCTCAGTGACAACCTTACATGTCAACTGTCAAAAGAACCGGATTGAAGGGTTTCACTAGAGGTGAGATCCGGCCAGTTAGAACCGCTCAAGTTCTCACTGGCAGCCCATTTGAGAATCGGACCGGTTCTCACATTTTGAGAAGGGTCCGGTTCTCATGGTAAAAAATAAAACGTAAATATTAGAGTTATTTGGAATGTCACGATGCCCCCTTAGGCCTGAGTTGCACCCCGCATTTGATGCTTCATCCTCTCTTGGATGTTGTCCACAAAGTCATGACATTCTATTAAATAAGGGTATGAAATACTGAGACTCAGCATTAAATGCACCAGGCTCGAAAACATTTATAGCTACAGTACACATAGCAGAGCAGTGATTGGTTAAAAGCGTTCAGGAAAAGAAAGGACAAGGTAAACTCAGTTTCATGCCATAAAAAAAACGCTGATTGTAAGAAAAGAAACACACAAAAATCAAGAATATTATATAATATTATATATATAACAAAAAATCATAATTTGTGAGAACCGACTTGTGAGAACCATCCCTGAAAAACGCTCAACCAGATTTTTTTTTAATTCTGAAAACTGGGGCGGTTCTCAGAATGGGAGAAGCAATTTTAAGAACCGAAGTGGTTCTTAGAAGCTGCCCCAAAGGCCAGATCCGACGGTTCTCACAACAAGTGAGAACCGCCCAACACTGGTTACAATCTGAATAATTTCACTCCTCAGATAACATTTTCATTTTCATAGTAGATAGTGAATATAATAATAATTTCAGATTTGAAAAAATGAATTAATGTTTTGAAAAAAACTTAATTATTCATCTTGTCAATGTAGAAGCTGACCTTAGGCTAGGGTATCCACATTACCCACCTTAGAGAAAATGAGGCAAGTACTTAGAAAAGAACGAATAGTCGGACCAATTATGCTTGGAATTTCTGAAGGAGTTGTTTCTTCTTTTCATTTCTTTTCCATTTCTATTTGGATTTTCTGGTTTTTTTGGCCTGAGTGTGATCGTTGTCGTCTTCATTGGCCTGCTCCAGATCCAGCTCTAGTCTGCGGCGTTTGTTCCGCTGCGCAGCTCGGCGCCTTCCAGAAGGCTTTGAGACAGTGGGTTTTGTGACCGAAGATGATCCTCCTCCCTTGGCATATATGCGTGGGCGGCCACGCTGAGTCTGTTGCATGCCCGCGGGTTCCAGTTTGGCGGTCAAGGTCACGGCTTTGAGCTCCTCTTGGCTTTGCTTGATTTCTTTTTTCAGCCTTTGGCCCAAGCACTTTTTCACTTTCCCGGGAATTGTCCCGTGGTACTTGTTCTCCAGAAAGTTCATGAGGTCTTGATAGGTGGAGCCCGGGCGGCTTTTGAGGGCAGCTGTGGCGTCGTCCACCAGTGTCTGGAATGGACGATCCACTACCTTCTTGTTGGAAGGTGTTTTCCCCATGAAACCTGACACGACGTCTGCTGATCACAAATGTGTACAATTAGCAAGCCATCACGAATGGTGATTATAATCTGCAGGCTTGATTCTGAGTTCTAGTATCACCAAGATCTTCGAAGTATTTACATGTGCAAATCCCAAGCTTTACCCAACTAATTTAGGAGCTCGTGCAGCAGTTTGTGAGAGAGGACATGCACAAATGACGCGACCAGAAATGAGGAAATTTCGATACGAAAGAGATCAAGGTTGGGAGCATATTAAATCTGATTAAGTGTAATTAGTGAAGAGAAAACATAATTTCTTCCGAATTAGTGGGTGTAACCGGAAATACATACCAGAGTAATGTTGATAGCTCGGGGAGAAAGAGCACTCGGAGTTATCAGGTTCATTGCTACTGGTGTGCTTACCGTAGCTCGCGCCACGGTCATTGCACACCAGCCCAGCGGCGAAACTGCGAACCCTATTTAGCATTCATAAAACTTTGTCACAGCTACTAAATTTCTTTTTTCCAGCAATTAGGGTTCCGCCTGTCTGTTGCTTGCTCTCTCCGTCGTCTCTCTCTTTCCGCTCGCTCATCAGCAGACTTGCTCGCCTGAGCGCGGACCAAGCAGGATTTTCCCGAATGCCTACCAAAACGCAAACGATGTGGTTGCGGCGGCGCGACGTTCCTTCGGGCCCGCTTGAACGGTCGCCAACCTTTCGTTGCAAACCATTGCCATCCCAACCGTCCAAGAGTCGCGTCCTCTGGCGGTTTATTTTTATTTTTTCTTTCTTTCCGACTTTTACTCCGTAGAATCTGGAAATCGATTGGTTGATAGCCATAAATTAAACTTTCCAAAAAATTATTTTCAGGGGAATTGGATTTTAGTTTCAAAATTAGGCCCACATTTCTTCAATTATTACCTACAAACTCATTTCATTGGATGCCTACCATTTTTTCTTTCTATGAACATTCCATTTTAGTTTTGGCCTGGAGCAGTTGTTGGGATTATGTGACCCAGCACCCACTTAGGTGGGTAGATACTAGATACGTACTAGATACCAGTGTTGGCCGGTTCCTTTTTTTTTGCCCTTTTGCTTTTCTGTCACACACAGGAGGGTAGATTAAGTAAGGGAAATTTATTGAGATTTGTCTATTTTCAATTTGCTGGTCTAAGCAATGCCCCAATTACGCTTCAATTTCCTAAGTTTTTTGAAAATAATATTCACCCAGTATGCACAAGGGTGGGTTCTGAAATACACCAACCTGAGAACCACAGAGTATAATGTCAGGGTAGGTTTTTTGTAATAAATATTTGTCCCCAAAACAACAAAAATCTTTGTTTCCCATGCACTTTTCACAATACTAGTCAAGTAAAATGTAAAATCGGAGGTGAAAATATAACCCCTCAGGTGATGTAGCCTGAATGATATATTGCCAGTGCACGAGCTCCAGCTATCCTGAGGGAAACTTCGGAGGAACCAGCTACTAGATGGTTCGATTAGTCTTTCGCCCCTATACCCAAGTCTGACGAACGATTTGCGATACCCAAGTTTGACGAACGATTTGCATTTGCGTGGCGGGTGGCGGAGCGATGGGCTCTCCTTTGCTTGGATGCGTATTAGTGAAGCTCAGGTTTCCATAGCTCGACTTAGCCATTTCTTAGCATTTTCTTGAGCACTTCATGATGGTGAAGAAGGATTTCTGCTACGATTCAGAAGATCAGACCTCCAAGCTGAGCGATTCAGCTCGAATTGCTTTCCGGATAAGGAAAGCAGGGCGTGGCGCGTTCAGGGTTCGAAGAAAACAACCGAACCCTAGCGGCGGCGGCGCCGCTCAAACGCAAGCTCTCCCTCCGGAAAGCAAAGAGCTCTCGTCGACTGCTAAAGGATCCCTTCTTCCACCAGCTGAAGGCTCTCACGAAGCTCCCATTGCGCCAAGCTCTCTTCCCCTTGGAAACTGGCTCAACACAGACAAGAAGACTGCGGGAGCAACAGCGACGGACAAGGTTGCACCCAACGAGGGGGGGGAAGGACGAGCTCCAAGCAAGGTAGCGCATGCGGCCAACGCTCGGAGCGATGGCGAACCAAGCGAAGGCAGGCTCCATTGGATGCCTCCACCAACTTGCCATCCGGAAGTCTCAACCCCATTCGCAACGGGCGCAGCTATGGCTTCGGGAAGCTCCCTCCAACACCAGGTACCTTCAAAGAACTCTCCTCCCTTTTCTCGCATTTCAAAACCTTTTTCTGTTATAGTGGGGCAAGGAACGAACTTGGAGGACTTGGGCGCTGCCGCCAAAAGGTTGGCAGCGAAAGAGGCCTCCCCAGTTGCCAATGAGAAGGGTCCAAGCAAGAGATCTGGCCCAAGAAGAGGTTCGGACTCCACCTCGCACACTCCCCCCAACCCAGCCCTGAGCGCGCATCCAAGCAAAGGACCAGGACCGATCACCCCCACGGGGGCCGATCCCCAAGGCCCATCGCCGATAGACTTCAGCCTGGAAGTAGAAGCGGAGTTCCCGCAGGACATGGTGACCGAAATGCAAGGCAACGCCGCCAAAAAAGCTCGCAGAATGGTTATTGGACACACCCTGGGGGGGAGAGCGACTTTCAAAGCATTGCACGAATGCTTAAAGCTCCACCTCCTGGCCTCTTATGTTTCAACGACACTCCTAACTCGAGGCTACTTCATGATTCTATTTGAGAATGAGGAAGGAGCCGTTACAACAAGAAAATTCACAATTGTGGACTGGAGTGGGCTTTGCCTCTCCTTCTCAAAGTTTTCTCCAGACTTCGATGCTAGGGTGCAAGGAGCGGAAGCGCTCCTCACGCACACGATCAAGGTGTAGTTCCCGGACTTGCACGAGCAATTCCGAAATGCCAAAGCACTCACCATCTTGGCAAGCAAGCTAGGCGGGGTCTTGGACATCGAAGCTACCGACTTTTACATCAAGAGGCCGGCCAGACCCATGGTGACAATAGAGGTTCAGGACATAACTAGGCTTGCGGGATTCATCAGAATCCCTTCCATGGCGGAAGGAGCCCCCACCTCCAACACTATCCGGCAAAGGATCCTGTACTCCGGCCTCCCAAACCAATGCAGGAAGTGTCGAAAATTTGGTCACCATGCTCGTGCCTGCACCACGAAATCAGCATGGGGACGGGGAGACCCAAGGCAACCCAACCCCACTACAAGTGGGAGCTCAGGGGAAGCTCCAGACGCGAATGGAAAGGATCAAGGGGCGGCCCGAGAAAGCAAACCAATGGTGCCCACAAGAGCTCCATTGAATCCACAAGGTAAGAGGAGGGTGAGAACGAGTGTGGAGGTACCGGCAGCCTCGGCCCCCCCCTGACCTCCCACACAACCAGCCAGCCAGGACATTCCTCAAACAGGCAACTCAACTCAAGCCCCCCTCCAAAGGAGGCCAACTAGCAATGACCTAAGGGATCTCGAAATGTTTGATGAAGGAGGACCCTCAGAGCCCCCCACGCACGGGCGCCATCAGGACATGGGGCAGCCCACATCTGGAAGCTCCACTCCAAACCCCAAGCCTCACTTCGGGCCGCTGGGACTGAAAGGAAACATAGCACTAGCACCGGAGGTGTGCTCCAACCCGTTTGCCAGCCCAGGGGAAGGAACCAAAGAGTTTGAGCGACCCAGTAGAACTCAAACGGAGGCAATGGAAGGATGGACCTTCCAAGGGAAAAGGAGAAGCGCCCCACAGTGGGCAGCGCCGAGGCAAGAAGCATCCCAACCCCTCTTTCAGACCCCACCACGGGACGTCACGCCGGGGGGGAAAAGAGGGCTAATGCACTCAGAAGTGCACACTACCTTCTTTACCTGGCTTGGCATCACTGCCCCGCCGAACAAAGAACCTTTGAGGGCCAGGGTCTGGCCAATGCTGACAAGGGACAAGAATGGCCAAAAAGAGACGCTGGTCCAGTCGAAGAACTAGGCTCCGCCAAACCTCCCGCTATGCATCAGGGTCACGGGACCAGCCATAGACTCGAAAGTGGATTGGACTCCCAGCTCGGCGTGGGCGGATCTCATCCAAAGACTCGAGCTGGAGTTGGAGGAAAAAATATTAAGGTTCAAACTTAGCCTCACCAACCAGCCCAGACTGGAGTGGGTGTGGTCGGAAGAGATAAGCAGAGGCGGGATGGAATGCACCATCCTCGCCCACATCGACACGGGGTCAAGCGCGCTGAGCGTTCAGAATAAGAGGCACCTACAATGGAAAGCCTTGGACAACATTGCAAGCATGAACAATGAAGTGGAGTTTGTGGCCCCGGCCCACATCTTGCTAAGGAAAGAGGATGGGGAGACCTCAGCCAGCCAGGCCCACAAGAACAGCTCGGCGAGTTTGATGGCCTCCCCCCAAGCAGCAAGAAAGAAGAGGTTCACCAAGCTCACTCTAAGCCAGCTAATGGCCCCTCAGAAGGAAAACTCAGCGCCAACTCACAACGGAAAGGGGGAGGAGGGAGAGGCACAAGAGCCCATGACTAGCAGCCGCACCACACACCCGGGATCGATCAGCCAACCAGCTGCCCGCAACATGCTTCGTTATGACTGATAAGCCCCTCACATTGACCTCCCTCAACGTGAGAGGCCTGAGGGGAGGCAAATCCAAGCCCAAAGAAATTAAGGCTTGGCTCGCCTCTCTCCCAACCCCCCCCCAAATTGTGCTTATTCAAGAGCACCACTTAGGGAAAGAGGATGCCCAGGGCGCTGCCAAGGGCATGGAATTCTGGCGCGAAAGCGCCTTTTGGAACGAGGGTATTCCCTTAGGGAGATCACACAGAGTCAGCGCCGGAACGGCCATCCTGGTCGATAAGGCAATTGCCCCACTCATAACAGCACATGGAACCCTGATGGAGGGCCGGGCGCAGTTCATCACGCTGCAAGCTCCAGACAATGGAACACTAACTATTGTCAATGTTTACGCCCCACAATCCTCCAACGACAGGGCTCGTTTGTGGCAAAAGATCCATCAAGCAGACCTCGCTGCGGACCACATCATATTGGGGGGCAACTGCAATCACCATGAGGGGACGGACTGGAGCAGTGCAACCGGGGCGAGGCCGATGCACAGAAGAGAATCCGCCTCATGGCACCACATGACCCTGAGGTATGGTCTAACGGACGCCTGGCACTTAGATAGCTTCCGGAAGCTCACAAAGAAAGCCTTCACTTACGACAATGGGAGTCACCTCCGTCGTCTCCCGGATAGACAGGTTCATGGTCTCCCAAACACTAGAGGAAAGAGGGGGGAGAATAGAGGTAGTGGCCTCACTGAGAAACCTCACGGACCACTCGCCACTAGTCATGACGATATGGGGGCAACACAACACCCCCATCAGCCCCTCACGCTACTTCGATGTTTCGCTTTTGAGCGATGAAGGAAGCAGGAAAGAAATGTGGGAAGCGTGGGTCGGGAGCCTTCCCCCCCCCACCCCCAACGGAGCGGACTGGCCGGCATGGTTGGAGGCCGCCACTGGAAGAATCATGCGGTGCAACACAAGGCTCTCAAAGGAAAAAAAATGTGCACAATGGAGGAATGTGAGGGCCAGCACCCACAAGGTACACCTGGCCGAAATCCAACTCCAATTGGATCCAGCGGATGAAGAAGTGAGGAGTATCCTCTCCAACTCACAAGCCAAACTAGCAGAGATCTTTCAGACCTCGGTGGAGCGTAACATGCATCTTTCCTCGTCGAACTGGCTCAAGTATGGGGACACCTGCTCAAAATCCTTCTTCGACTTTCACAGGATAGGCAAAAAGAAAACTCCCATGCGGGAGCTCAACACCGAGTCCGATACCATCACGGGCCAAAGTGATCTTGCCCAATACGTCACCGAGTACTACTCCTTAGATGCGCTCGCTCCCGACACAAAGGGGGCCCAGGCGGAATGCTGGTCCAGCGTGCTAGTGAAGGTTGAGCAAGACATCAACTCATAGCTCACAAGGGCCCTAACAGTCCAAGACATCCTGGATGCCATAAAAGCCTTGCCCAAAGGCAAGGCGTTAGGCAACGATGGTATTCCAATGGAGTTTTTCCATGAGTATGCAGAAGAGGTTGCTCCAACCTTGGTGCAAGCCTTCACAGCCATGCTCAACTCCGGGGCAACTTTAGCTTTCATCAACAAGGGTTTGATCACCCTCATCCCCAAAACCGAGGATCGAGCCAAACTTAGCAACTGGAGACCCATCACTTTGTTAGGAAGCATATACAAAGTCCTGGCGAAGACCCTCGCAGGGAGAATCCAATCCGCACTCACCCACATCATTAGACCCAATCAAACGGGCTTTGTGGAGGGGAGGAGCATTCTGGACAACGTTTTTATGGCACAAGAGGGTCTGGGCTGGGCGGAGGAAAGTGGGCAAGACCTTGTTCTCCTTCTCCTGGACTTTGAGAAGGCATTCAACAGGATTGAATGGGGGTTCCTTTTCACGGCCTTATCCAAGCTGGGCTTCAGCGACACTTGGGTGCGCTGGGTTGGGGCTTTGTACCAATCAGCCTCCTCCGCCATCAAGGTAAATGGGGTTGCAAGCCCTGATTTCCAACTAGCTAGATTAGTTAGACAAGGATGCCCCTTGGCTCCTTATCTTTTCATTCTCGCCACCGACGTGCTGGGCTACATGTTGGCAAACCCTAAGTACGAAGTGGAAGGGCTCTCCCTTCCCAGAGGAGGGTTGATCAGAGACCAAACATTTGCAGACAACACGGCCTTGTACTTGCAAGGCTCCCTGGTTAACCTCGACAAGGCGAAAGGGGTCCTCAAGACCTTTTGCCTCGCATCCAGGGCGAAGGTAAACTGGCACAAATCTGCCGCCATATGGGCGAGCAAGAAGGAAAGGACGTGGGAATGGGGTGGAGGCGAAGGCCTCAGGTGGATTCCAACTGGACAGGGAACTAGATACCTCGGGATCCAAGTGGGATTCCACTTCCCCCTCGAGGCGAACTTTGACTCCATGATGGTTGCCTTCAAAGGCAAACTCATTAGCTGGAGTCACAGCACTCTCTCTTTGGCTGGGCGGATCCTGGTGGCGAACCAGGTACTGCTCGCATCGATATGGTACTTGGCAACATGTTGGAACCCCAACCCCAAGATGTGTTACCAAGTACAAGGGGTTATTCGGAATTTCATCTAGGGTGGCAAGGACACACCCGCTCGGGCCAAGGTAAAATGGGAAACCCTGGCGCTCCCAACCGCTCAGGGTGGCTTGGGAGTCACTGACCCCAAATCACAATCGGAAGCATTACTTGCCAAATTGATGGTGAGGGGCCTTGTGCCAGGCGACGAGCCTTGGAAGGAGCTGATCAGGCACAATGCCGACCAGACCAGGCTACCAGTCCACAGCAAAGGCCCAACCAACCCCGACCTCAACTGGCTCCTCGCCGCGCCCAAGCTCAAAAGACTCCAAGCTTCGATGTGGAAAAGCATCGTAGGAGCCTGGCTGAACGTGAGGTCAGGACTAACTAAATCAGATCCATCAACTGGCGAGGAAATCCTCAGGCAACCAATTTTCGGCGACCTGTCCATACTCAACGCAAGCGGCGATCCGCTTGGTGTAAGCGGACGGGGTGAAGGGTCCGCCTTGGCGCATCTGGGTGCATTCGGGTCAAGCACCTTTGGAACCCGGAAAACAGAAATTGGAAAGGACTTTCTGAATTGGGAATGAGTCGTCACGCCTCGAACATGCGAGGCAGGGACATCATCACAGCAAGTATCCCATGGAGTCCCGATGAGTTTGACTTCCACATCAAAGTAGGGGATTGGATCGCCAACCCAACCCCCGACACAGGAAACCCGCTCGATTGGGTCTATCAGGTGCTCGCTCTCACTCACGGAAAGGCCGAAGTGTTAAAATTCCAAAGATTCGCGCTAGACGGCCGTATCCAGGCAACCTCGCAACATATTCACACGATTCACACGGCGAAGTACCGCACGATGAGAGTCCTACATCAAGAAAAACCGGGCGCAACTCTCAGAGTTTCCAAGATTTACCAGCCCCGAGCGCAAAAACCCTCGTCTTCTGGGTCTTCGAAACAGGTTTCATCCGGGACCTCCCATGGGACCTGGGCGAATGGCATTGGCGCTCCAACCCGCCACTGGGCGATGCTCCTTTCTTTGGTTACACCGCCAGAAGAGGTTACATCAACACCCGACCGCCAACCCGCCCCTCCAACATGGTGACTTTCATTCAAGATCTCAATCTCCGCAACACATCCAGCGCCCAACTAATCGCCAGGCTCTGGCACAACGCGCGACCACGCAAAGTGGGTACATTCATCTGGCTCACTTTAAACCAAGGTCTCCCAGTGGGCACTTGGCTTCAACTCATGGGCATCGCCCCATAATGTAAGGTGTGCGATTCCAATGCGAAAGAGACCCCCCAACATTGCCTCCTGGAGTGCCCACTGGCTCAACACGCATGGGCCACCTTCAAGAGAATTTGGATCGAATGGCAAGTGCCCCAGGACATGGTGATCAACTGGCCCTTCATCCTTTTGGGCGAGGGAACCAGGGAGAGCGAAGAGGATCCACCTGGCCTCCTCGCTTACCACACGGGCGGATTCACATCACTTACCCCAGGCAACCACTTGATATTCTTCTTAGCTTCGTTCTGTACCACCTTTGGACTGAGAGATGTAGGAAACACTATGGTGAGTAGTATTCCACCTTGAAGGTGATCACTCAGGCTTGGGTGGCGACCGTTGAGGTCGGTATGGCCTCTTGGAAGGCCATTAGATCCCAACGGTGCACCAAAGACCCGGGTGTCCAAGCTAGCATTGAGTCTAATTTTAGAAGTGAATGGCTTCACATGAACATCTTGGGGAAGGACAATGCCACCATTGAGTGGCATTTCCTCCCCCCCTTGTATTACCTTCGATCTTTTAATTTGTGATGGGGCTGTTGCCTCCCTCCCCGCATGGGGTTCTCCTGAAGTGGTACCGGTGGTCATATGCTGATTACTTTTTTTGTTCTGTGTAATTCATTTGTGATGTAAACAACACGATGATGATGCAAACTTTGGTGGCAAACACCACTTTGAAACAAGCCCTGTAGAGCCCAGTATGACCTGATTGAACGATGTACAGCTCAAGAGGGAATTGTGGGAAGCAGAACTCTGGAACAAGTCCTCATAAAAACCCTAAAGAATGCTTAGAATGCTCCTAGTGTATGTGGAAAACACTTTACCCGCCCTAAAATTTCCGTCACAACAGAGGATGGCATCTTTACCCTACATAAAATTTGTGTCTGAACAGAGAATGGCACCTTACAGGTAAGGTTCCTTAATAAAAGGGCAGGAACCGTTTTATGGAGGGACATTATTTTTTATTTTATTGGAGGAACCTTTTTTATTGAGGAACCTGACGTGTAGTGCCACCTCCCCTCCTCTCAAATGAATCACAGCTGGCTAGTGTATGTGGAAGGCACTTTACACTGCATAAGATTTTCGCCTCAACAGAGCATCCGGCACATGGCACCTTAGATGTAAAGTTCCTCAGTAAAAAGGTAGGAACCCTTTTTTATTTGAGGAACCTTGTGTCTAAGGTACCTCCTCTCCTCTCAAATGAATCAAAGCAATCTGTTTATAACAACAAAATTCCAGTGGTTCGTTACACCAGATAATGACCTCATATGGGGTTGTTCTGGGAATCAAATTCCTATAGTTGAGCCCTGCCTTGTGTGAGGTCCTCATTTCCAGAACAGCCCCATTCTCAATTTTTACCTCACCCATTACCATCTACCCAAACAGCATTTAACCCTCACTCCCACCTCGTGTAGGACCTGAATTCCCACAATAGCCCAGGGTTTAGCCCTGCAAGAGTGTAATGAATATAGTCAAATCGAATTTATGGACTGCTCTCTGTTTCAGATTGGCTGGATAGTTTGAATGGTCCAGGTGGTTTGCTATTAGTAGTCTCCCACCTATTTGCAGTCCTAGTTTTAATTTGATGGGGGCGGTGGGTTTGTAAAAAAGTAATTAACTAAAACTTGGATGCGAGAAATATTTTTGCAAAGGTCACATACGAAGCACCGCTGGAGATGCTCTAAGCTTAGTGGATGCTGCATTTTCCAGCTGTTTCTAGTTTTGAAGTACTTACTACAAGAAGGTGAAAAGGAAAGCTAAAACAGCAATGGTTGATGATTCCGCTGCAAAATCCCAGAAATCCCCTGAGACAAAAATCCATCTCATGCAAAAATCCACATGTAGGAAAGGTAGGTAACTTACCAGGTATACACACAAAGATGGCGTGTGCTGCAACGTTGTCGTCGTCGTCGTCGTCGTCATCATCATGGATTCCAACTGCCTACCCTTCTGTTGGGATCCTTCTGCGGAAGGACGCCTCGTCACAAACGCTGCTGCTAGATCCTTCCTTTCTTCCTTACGCCCCCCCTTGTTTTTGTTTCTATATTTAGTCTCCCTGGCCAACTCACGTCGTCTGTTCATTCTCTTTTTGCTGCCAAGAATGACCCAGTTCACAACCAACTGAGAGCGACCGATGCTGAGTTGGGGGAGAGAGAGAGAGAGATCAGCGCCAGAGCAGCGGACAGAAGAGTAGCAGGCGGGACTAAGTTTCTTTTCAATTGTTTGTCGTGGAGTGGAGAATTCCTTTTTTTAGTACATACTTCTGTTGGAGACTAGTGGTTTTTGGTCGCGCCTTTTCTCGCTAGAGAGAGGAGAACTGTGCTTTGTGTGGCGCTTGAGATTGGTGAGTAGTGGTGGACATTTTGTTGTCTGTAGCAGCTTGAGGGGAGGACGAGGAGGGGAGGATCTTGAAGGAAATTAATCAGAGCGAGGGAGGGAGGGAGAGAGGGAGAGAGTGCAGAAGGGGAGGAAAGGTGTGTAGTCGGGAGTGGGACGGGTAATTGTGAGAGGATGACCACCCCATATCTCTTACATGGCTCGCCGATGCTGCCGTCGCTTCAGGATGCATCTGCCAGGGAGTTCGCGAGACAGTTCTCGAGCGTGCATCTTGCCGAAAGGTGAAATTTCTTCTACGACTTCGTGATTCTTGCAATTTCCTGTATGTCTTTCTGATTGTTTTTGGTATTGAAAGATGTCGTCAAGTCGAAGAATCACTGCGTTCTTTATTGTAATATGATGATGATGATGCTTGCGCCTCTTTCAGTTCGATGTTAGACAATCCCGGTTCCACTTTCGCAACTGGACGAAATAGGTAAAGGGAATTCTCAAGCTCGCCTAGTTAGCGGTATCCCCGTTTCCCCCCCGGGTCGTCTACAAATCTTTTGCGATTGCGAGGTCGTAGTACGTGACTTCGGATTGAAGATTTGTTTGCTAGAATCTCTTTGTAGAGCAGCTGACGTCGGATCTCAAAGCATTACGAGAATGGTTACGAGCAAGCCTTTGTGATCTGAGCCCCAGTGCAGACGCAGGTTTGCGAGGGGCTCTTGCTTGCTTGGTAGCTGCAGGCAGCAAGGCTGTCTGGTGTTAACATAACCCCCTTAGATAGGTTGGAAACCAAAATCGCTTATTATGTAGATGGATGCAACTCTATCTCTTCTACTTCATATGATTTGAGAAGCCGTCACATATTGCCCCTGCCACCAGCAAGAGCTTTCCTATGCTGTTTGACATCCTTTTGGTTTTGTCTTCATTTGTTTTCACTTGCATTCTTTGAGGTGCTGTCAAAGAACTGCTGTCAAAGAGGGCGGCACTGGAAGATTGTCTTTGAATTCACATTTTGCTTGATTCTATCTGCCTTAAGCCAGGCCTGTAGGTGCCAGGTTTTCTTCAAAGACTTGAAAATCTAATGCAAATGCAGTTGCTGTTCTCTTGGACTAAGGCTTTTGTCTTCTAAGATACATTGACCTTTGTTGTTAATCAATGGGATTGGACAGGCCAATGGCAAGTCTTTCAATTTCCACACACTTGGACACACCTGAGCAAGGGGGTTGCAGGCCAAAGGCAGTTATAGCAAGCTCAGCACATAGGGATGTGTTTGATCCTGTGATGAAGGCTATGAGCAGGAATAGCCCAATCCATGAGTTTTATGGCCATTCACAGAAACTTTATCAGGTATGTTCTGTTGATTGTTGTGTCTCTTATAATGACCTGGTTTTGTGATTTGTCAGATGTGAACTGCTGATGGATGATAATCTTTGTTCATAACAAGTACCAGCTTTGTTCTATTTCTTGTGTCAATTTCTTTCTGATTTCTAGGAAGATGAATTTCTTTCAGTGAGAAGACTCAGATCAGTGAGTCTTTGTTCACTTCTTTAAGTCTAGATTCCCTTGGGAATGAATGCTAAGTGCAAAATGCATTAGAGGAGGCTGCTCATGTTATGAGATTTGATAGCACAAATTTCATAACTGTGGTCAGTCATCTGAGTATGGAGGACTCACAGTGGAGCTTCTCCTTGTCTAGGCACATGACACTCTGGAATCAGCACAGGCAGATTCCCTCATGTGAATTTTGTGAAACAAGTCATTTACATCAAAATCTCTGCTTGGAATTTTTCAGTATGACCTAATGTGAGTGAACCTATTGATGGATCCAGTTGTCATCTCCTTGACACTGAATGGGTTTAGAAAACTAAACCATGCTTGCATTATAACATCTCCAAAGATGCAACGACTAGTTCCTGATGTTGAGCTCAATGGTTATGCAGAGGAATCGAGTGGACCAAGCATATGATTTTAGAAGGGCAGCCAGGGCTTCTCACAATGACATGCATGAAGGGGCACCTGAAGCTCAATCCGATAATTCAATTGAAGCTTCTAAGCACTTTGATTTTTTGGTCATTGGAAGCGGTGTGGCCGGCCTGCGATATGCACTTGCAGTGGCAAAGTTTGGGTCTGTGGCCATTGTAACAAAATCTGAGCCCCAGGAGAGCAACACTATGTACGCTCAGGGGGGTGTGAGTGCAGTTTTGGATCCAGCAGATTCTGTTGAAAGCCATATCAGGGATACTATTGTTGCTGGGGCGTTCTTGTGTGATGAGGAGACTGTTGAGGTGGTTTGCAGAGAGGGACCTGAACGAGTAAGGGAGTTAATTGCATGGGGGGCTCTATTTGATCAGAGTGAGGATGGACAACTACATCTAGCAAGGGAAGGTGGTCATTCACACCACCGGATTGTGCATGCAGCTGACATGACAGGACGTGAGATTGAACGGGCACTTTTGACTGCTGTCCGCACTAACCCAAGCATTTCAATGTTTGAACACCATGTTGCTGTAGATTTGCTTACCCTTCAGGATGGAGCAACAGTGGTTTGCTATGGTGTAGATACCTTGGACATGAAGAAACAAAAGGTGGTGAGATTCATTGGGGGCGTAACCATGTTGGCTTCAGGAGGGGCAGGTCATGTGTATCCAACCACAACCAATCCTCTTGTGGCAACTGGTGATGGAGTGGCCTTAGCACAACGGGCACATGCTGTGGTTTCAAACATGGAATTTGTGCAGTTTCATCCCACAGCCTTGGCTGATGAAGGCCTACCAATCAAGCCTGAGAAACGTGAGAATGCTTTCTTGATAACTGAGGCAATGAGAGGAGCAGGGGGCATCCTTTACAACCAGAGTATGGAACGGTTTATGCCTCTTTATGATTCTCGAGGGGAACTTGCACCACGTGACATGGTGGCTAGGAGCATTGATGACCAGCTAAAGAAGCGAAAAGAGAAGTTTGTGTATCTTGATATCAGTCACAAACCAAGAGATGAAATCTTGGCCCATTTTCCTAATATTGCAGCAGAGTGTTTGAAGTATGGGCTTGACATCACTAAGGAGCCAATACCAGTTGTCCCTGCTGCACATTATATGTGTGGTGGGGTGCAAACAGGGCTACTTGGTGATACCTCCATAGAGGGGCTGTTTGCTGCTGGAGAAGTCACCTGTACTGGTTTGCATGGAGCCAACAGGTTGGCAAGCAACTCCTTATTGGAAGCTTTGGTATTTGCACAGAGAGCTGTGGAACCTTCAGTTGCTTATGCCTTCCAAATGGGAGGCAAAAAAGCAGAAGTTGAGAAGGTGGAGAATGAATGCCAGCATCTAGTTGTTGCCATGGACTTGAAGGAGGATGAGTTGAAAGAGGTTCTTTGTTTCACAGAACTGCAGAGAAAGCGTTTGCAGCACATAATGTGGGATTATGTTGGCATAATTCGGTCAACAGAGCGGCTCAAAGTAGCACAGAGGAAGTTGAGTGAGCTTGAAGCTGAGTGGAAGGATCACTTGGTCAGAAATGGATGGAAACAGAGGATGGTGAGCCTGGAGGTGTGTGAGATGAGAAATTTGATATCAGTGGCAAATCTTGTTGTCAGTAGTGCTTTAGTTCGGCAGGAGAGTCGTGGCCTTCACTACACAACAGACTTCCCAATGCTTGTTGAGAGTGCCAGGCTACCAACAATTCTGTTCCCTAGTTCTTCAATGAACACTTGGAGCTCAAAGCTAGTTCACAGAATGGAAGTAGAGACAAGATAATCATTCTTCACAGAAAGTTTCTTTTTTGGAAGACATGTAGCAAACAGTTGTAGCTGCAGGCAACATTTTTAGTTCAGGGTTTATGATTTGACCAGCAACATACTCATTTGTATTGTAAGGGCTATCCAGGGACAAAACATTCTTTGTTAGAATCATTCTTAAATTCCTGCAGAGTGTTTGAAGCTAAGAGAATGATCAGACTGATTATTTTAGCAATTGGTGTTCAGATACTTGACTCTTTTACAATGAGACAGTGACTGCGTGGATCATGACTCTGTGGATTACCATGAACGGTATTTGTGGATCAGATTATTGTCTTTCTCCTTGTTTGCATTTTCTTTGATTGTCACAGTTTGTGATAAGAGCAAGGAGGATGCAATTAGCATGGGAGATTCTGACTGCTCAATCTATGCTTAAGGTTTCCTGGTGCAGTGCTCCAGTGCTTCTGACTAGAGAAGTGGCTCAATTCGGCATGGCGTAAACTGCACACCATAGTTTTCAGAGAAAGTAAAAGGTCCTGTCATTCCCAGGTTCATATTTTAGTCTTCCTATTAGTTGTAGATTCAAGTTGACAGAGTAATAGGTTAAAGGCTCCAGATGCCTATGTAGATCTGTGCAGAAATTGTTGCAACAGGGATGGGAGTGAAGGTTCCTCATGGTTGATTGCTAAACTGTTATCAAATTCACAAAAGCCAAATTGACAAGGAATTGAAGGCAGTCGAGATCAGCTTCTGGAAATAGGGAGGCACTAGAAGAAGCAGAAAACCAGTACCATTTTAATATGAGAGACG
>Ga0116231_10001471_pt1 | contig 48144 bp, 43 predicted proteins | sample S1TSphgellanicum_2_FD_89695 | JGI IMG/M metagenome (GOLD analysis project Ga0116231, IMG submission 89695) | Host-associated microbial communities from peat moss isolated from Minnesota, USA - S1T2_Fd - Sphagnum magellanicum MG | ecosystem: Host-associated > Plants > Peat moss > Unclassified...
ACCGCCGAAGCGCTCCGCCGCAAGACCCGTGCGAATTCCCTTGCGCGCTGCGTACACCGCCGCGGCCGCGCCGGCGGGACCGCCGCCGACCACGAGCACGTCGTAAGGCTCCTTCGCGCTCAGTTTCTCAGCTTGGCGCGCCGCAGCGCCGCTATCGAGCTTGGCAAGAATCTCCTGCAGTTCGAGCCGGCCCTGGCCGAAAGGCTGGCCGTTGAGGAAGACCGTCGGCACCGCCATCACCTGACGCTTCTCGACTTCGTTCTGGAACAAAGAGCCATCGATCATCGTGTGGCGTACTTTCGGATTGAGGATCGCCATGAGGTTCAAGGCCTGCACGACATCGGGGCACAACTGGCAACTCAAGGAGATGAAAGTCTCGAACTTGAATTCGCCGTCGAGCGCACGGATCTGCTCGATCACCGCGTCATCGACCTTCGGCGGATAGCCGCCGGCCTGCAATAGAGCGAGCACGAGCGAGGTGAACTCATGACCCATCGGGATACCTGCGAAACGCACGCGCGATTCACCGCCCGGCTCGCGAACCACGAACGACGGCTTGAGTTCCGCGTCGTCATGAACGACGTCGACCGTCACCTTGGACGAGGAGTCCGTGATGTCCGCGAGCAGTTCGAGCGTTTCGCGCGAGGCATCGCTCTTGTCCACGGACGCAATCAGCTCGACGGGCCGAGTCAGCCGCTCGAGGTAGGACTTCAACTGCGTCTTCATGTTGCTGTCGAGCATAATGTCACCTGAAGTGAATTCGGGCTTAACGAGAATCTAGCTTAGTGCGGCCTGAACTTGTTCTTCAGGCCGGCCGCACCCGGGCGTCGAGCCCGGATGCGGCGCTGTGATCACCGGATCGCGTCGATCAGGCGATCAACCGATCGAGCAATCAGATCTTACCGACGAGATCGAGCGACGGCGCCAAGGTCTTTGCGCCCGGAGTCCACTTCGCCGGGCAAACTTCACCCGGATGCGAGGCGACGTACTGTGCGGCCTGAACCTTGCGCAGCAGCTCCTTGGCGTCGCGGCCGATGCCGTTGTCGTGCACTTCGATGATCTTGATGTGACCGGCCGGATCGATGACGAAGGTGCCGCGGTAGGCGAGGCCTTCCTCCTCGATCAGCACTTCGAAGGCGCGCGACAGCGCAAGCGTCGGGTCACCGACCAGAGGGTACTGCACCTTCTTGATCGTGTCTGAGGTGTCGTGCCAGGCCTTATGCGTAAAATGGGTGTCGGTGGAGATGCCGTAAATCTCGACGCCCAATTTCTTGAATTCTGGATACACGTCGGCGAGATCGCCCAACTCCGTCGGACAGACGAACGTGAAGTCGGCCGGGTAAAACACAAAGACCGACCACTTGCCCTTCAAGTCCTCGTTGCTGACGGGGACGAACTTGCCGTTGTGATAGGCGGTCGCTTTGAACGGTTTGACTTCTGTATTGATGAGAGACATACGCTTGATTCCTCGAGCAGGGGTTGAAACTGATTCGCATCATACGCCATCCGGGAGATCGTCGAAATGAATAATAATGATCAATTCGATAGAGGCTCTCTATCTTGGCAGGCCCGGCATCCTAAGGTCCTACCGCCCGGAGCAGTGGCTTGCCGTCTGCTCGCCGCAGCGCGATGATCGCGGGTCCTGCCCTTACGAGTACCAATTTTCATGCAACGGATATCAGCGCGCACTGCGGCATTTCTATGGACATTGACAGTGGCCACCGCCCCGCCTGGCCTGGCGATCGCGGCCGGCATCACGGTCGCCCCCGCCGCCAATCCCGCCGCGAGCAGGCGTCCGCTCGAGATCGATGATCTCTATCGCCAGCAGGACCTTAGCGACCCGCGGGTCTCGCCGGACGGCGCTTGGGTTTCCTATGTCGTCACCACCAATGATCGCGCCGCGGATGAACCACGCAGTGCGATCTGGATGGTCAGTTGGGACGGCAAGCAACGTCTTGCCCTGACCAATCCGGCGCATGGCACACGGGCGCCGCGCTGGAGTCCCGACGGCCGCTCGCTCGCCTATCTCGCGACCCCAGCCGGCACGGAACGCACAGCGATCATGCTGCTCGACCGCCGGGGCGGCGAACCACGCGTTCTCTATGACACCAAGGACGATGTCGGCGAGTACGCCTGGTCCCCCGACGGCAGCCGGCTGGTGCTCGCCGTCGCGGCGTCGACCGACACAGGAAAATCGCCGAAGCCCATCGTCATCGATGCGCAACATTTCAAACAAGACGAAGATGGCTACCTGGCCGCCGGCGCACAGCGTCACCTCTATATATTCACGCTCGCCGACGAGAAAATCGCCGCCCTCACCGAAGACCCATCCGCCAACGACGATCTACCCACCTGGTCACCCGATGGCAAGACCATCGCCTTCGTGCGCACTCACACCCCGGGCGCCAATGAAGACGGCCGCGAGGAAATCGACCTCATCGACGCACAGAGCGGCGGCAAGGTCGTGACGCTCGCGCGCCCTTACGCACCGAACACACAGCAACTAGCCTGGAGCCCGAACGGCAAGCTGCTCGCGTACCTCCAGGGACTCGAGCCGAAATACAACGCTTACATGCAAGACCGGCTCGCCGTGATCGCCGTGGGTGGCGCTGCCGGCGCACCGCCGCGCGGGCTCAGCGACTCGCTCGATCGCGCCGTGATGTCGTATGCGTTCTCCGCCGACTCGCGCACGATCACGGCGAGCGTCGAAGACGACGGCAGCCTGTATCCGGTCAGCATCGATATCGCGAGCGATGCGATCGCAAAGCTTGCGCCGGGTCCGTTCGTGGTCTCCGATCTGGCGGCGGCCGGCGGTCACCTCGCGGCCCTTTACTCGGACGACCATGCACCGGCCGAGGTCTATGCGCTCGAGGGCGCCAAGCGCCGCAAGCTCACCGACCACAACGATGCCTTGCTCGCGCAGCTGCAGCTCGGCGAAGTCGCCAACCTGAGCTTCAAGAGCCGCGACGGCACGGAAATTCACGGCTTCTCCGTCAAGCCGCCAGGCTACGTCGCCGGCCGGAAATATCCGACTCTGCTCTGGATTCACGGGGGCCCGAACGGCCAGGACGAACACACGTTCGCCTTCGACGCCTACCAGTTCCGTCGCCAGATGCTCGCCGCCCATGGCTTTCTCGTGGTCGGGATCAATTACCGCGGCAGCAGCGGCCGCGGGGCGCATTTCGCACAGGAGATTCTTGCCGACTGGGGACACAAGGAGGTCGAGGACCTGCTCGCCGGCATCGATGCGGTCGAGGCCTCCGGCCTCGCGGACCCGGCGCAGTTGGGAATCGGCGGCTGGAGCTATGGCGGGATTCTCACCGACTACACGATCGCGAGCGACCCACGCTTCAAGGGCGCCGTCAGCGGCGCGGGCAGCGCCAATCAGATTTCGATGTATGGCGGCGATCAGTACATCCTGCAATACAATGCGGAGCTGGGTCCGCCCTGGGTCGACACCGCGCTCTGGCTGAAAGTATCGTATCCGTTCTTCCATGCCGATCGGATCCACACGCCGACCTTGTTCATGGGCGGCGACAAGGACTTCAACGTCCCCATCATTGGCGGAGAACAAATGTACGAGGCCTTGCGCACTTTGGGCATCCCCACGGAATTGATTGTCTACCCTGGCGAGTATCATCAGTTCAAGCGGCCGAGCTTCCTCGTCGACCGCCTCCAGCGGGTATTCGCCTGGTTCGATCACTACGTGCGGGGCACGGCGGCAAGTCCCCAACCCGTGGTGACTGCGAAGCCCTGAGCGGGTAATCGGCACAGGCATGGACTCGCTCGACCGCTTCGCCTCGGAGAAGCTCGCCGCGCTGGCCGCTCGCGCGCTGCGCCGCGAGCTTGCGGTCTCGGAACGCACACCCGACGCACGCGTGCGCCGCGCCGGTCGCGAGCTCATTTCGTTCTCCTGTAACGACTACCTGGAGCTCTCGACCCATCCGGAGATCATTGCCGCCGCGATCGCCGCGACGACGCGCTACGGTGTCGGCGCCGGCGGCTCACGCGCCGTCACGGGCAATCACCCCCTGTACGCGGAGCTCGAAACACGGCTCGCCGCACGCAAGGGCACGGCGGACGCGCTCGTCTTCGGGTCAGGCTATCTCGCCAACAGCGGCCTGATCCCCGCGCTGCTGGGCAAGGACGACGTGTTGTTCGTCGACGAACTCGCCCATGCCTGCATCTGGGCCGGTGCGAAGCTGTCCTCGGCCCGCGTGCTGGCCTTCGCGCATAACGACATGTCTGCACTCACGGTGCTGCTCGAGGCCGAGCGCCCGGCTTATCGCCGCGCCGTCATCGCGACCGAGACGGTCTTCTCCATGGACGGCGACTGCGCTCCACTCGAGACGATCGCGGCGCTCGCACTGGAGCACGATGCCTGGGCGCTCACCGACGATGCGCATGGTCTCGGCGTCGTGCCGATCCCGTCCGCGGCGCAGCGCATTCCTTTGCAAATGGGCACGCTCTCGAAAGCCGTAGGTGGCTACGGTGGCTATGTCTGCGCGAGCGCTCCGGTCATCGCCCTGCTGCGCAATCGTGCCAGAAGCTTCGTCTACTCGACCGGACTGCCGCCGGCAACCGTCGCTGCCGCGATCGCGGCGCTCGATTTCTTCGATCGCAATCCGGACTATTGTGCGCGGCCGCTCGCCAATGCGCGCCGCTTCACGCGGGCGCTCGGATTACCGGATGCGACCAGCCCGATCGTGCCCGTAATCACAGGCAGCGCAACCGCCGCCTTGACACTCTCTCAAAAGCTCGCCGACGCCGGCTACCTAGTGACCGCGATCCGGCCGCCGACGGTGCCGGAAGGCACAGCGCGCCTGCGCGTAACTTTTTCCGCATCACACAGGCCCGAGGACATCGATCGGCTCGCAGACTTGCTGCGCGCTGTCGCGCCTATTCGGATAGCAGCTTCTTGATCCGCGCGGAGGACAACAAGCCGCGCAATGTCATCCCTTGCGCGGTCGTCTCGGTGACCGGAATATGGGTCAGGTTGCTCGCTTCGAACAGCCGCACGATCTCGGCGACGCTGCTCTGTTCGAGATCCGTAAACTCGATGACGCGCCAATCACTGATCTTCTGCATGATGTCGCGCACCAGCACCTCGCGTCGCGGCGTATGCGCCGAGCGCATGGGCTTCTCGCTGGTGATGTCGTAGGCCGTGATCAGCCCGACGACGACGTGGGCATCGTTATCGACCGCGAAAGCGGAACGCACTCCGGCGTGCTTCATATGTTCGAGCGCCGCGTCGATGGTCGAGGCCTCCGAGACCGTGACCGAGGCGCGTTCACGAAAATCGGTCATGACCGATGTCGCGGGATCCTCAGGGTCGGCATGCCAAGGATCGGTGCCGGGAATCTTGAGAGAGTCAGCATGCAAGCTGCGCAGGGATAAATGCGTCATGAGCGTCTCGATGATACCAATGGTTGCAATAGGGGATTGAGGAGCAGTTGCCCAAGCTACACCAGCTGCCCGGCCGGCGCTAGAACGTCCGCCGCCGGCTCCCGCTTGCCGGACTTGCGCGCCAATGTGGAACCGTTCCTCAAGCTTACAATTCGATACAACTGGAGCGGAACTCCTTCTATATCGTGGCGCGTAACTAGCCGATTAGAAAGGCCTTACGGGGCCAGGGAGTCAGTGCATGAGCACCTTTTTCACGCTGCGCCGATTGCTGCGATCCACGGCATTTCCCCTCAGTGGGATCCTGGCACTGAGCGGCTGCGGCTCCGGTCACGGCGGCGCGGCCCTTCCGCAGAACCCGCCCATGGGCTATGCCTATGTAACTTCGGCCGGGTCAAGCTCGGGCAGCGCGGGCGCGGTCTACGAGTACGCGCTCCGTGAAGACGGGTCCGCCTCGCCCCTGACAAAACCCTCGATCGGCGCCGGAGTCAATCCGGCGGCGATCGCCGTGACGCGTAATGGCGGCTATGTGTACGTCGTCAACGCGGGTGACGGCAGCATTTCACAATACGCGATTGCCTCGGACAGCATGCTCACGGCGATGAATCCGGCCGCGGTGACCAACCCTGGCATGCATACTTTCGGGGTGACGGGCGCCGCGGCGGCGGTTACTACCCTGACCGCAGCCGCGCTGATGCCAGGGTCTAGTAAGGCAAGTGCAGACCCCGATCTGCTGGGGCTCTCGGCGTAGCTGCGCGGCGCGGAAATTCGCGCTGCGTCGCTATCGAATCACGCCTCCAGCGTCGTCCCGCAGGAGTAACGGTCCCGCGAGCGGTATACTGCTTCGATGCGCCTGACTTCCCCAATGCCCGCTGAATCCCCGCATGTCAGTTGATTCCCGCGCCGAGCGCATTCCGCCCGTTGCCGGCGCTTCATCGGCGGCGGCGCGCCGACTGATGCCCGTACTCTTTATCGGCGTGTTCATGGCGGCGCTCGACACCGCCGTCATCGGCCCGGCGATCCCGGCGCTGCGTGCCGCATTCGACATCGACAATCGCGAAGTCGGACTCGTCATGAGCGTCTTCATCTTGTTCTCGCTGTGCAGCACCGCGCTGATGGCCAATTTGAGCGATCGCTACGGACGCCGACCGGTGTATCTGGCGAGCGTCGCCTGCTTTGCGCTGGGCTCGCTGCTGATCGCCGCCTCGCCGACATTCTGGATGCTGATCTTGAGTCGTGCGATCCAAGGCATCGGCGCGGGCGGCATTACGCCGACCGCGAGCGCCGTGGTCGGGGATACCTTTCCACCGGCCGAGCGCGGCCGCGCTTTGGGGCTGATTGGCGCAACCTACGGCATGGCTTTCGTGCTCGGACCGCCGCTCGCGGCCTTGATCCTCGTCGTGCTCAACTGGCGCTGGATCTTTCTGATCAATCTGCCGATCGCCGGGCTCGTTCTCGTGCTCGGCGCGCGCGTCTTGCCGCGTCTACGCGCACATGCCGCGTTGCCTTCGTTCGATTACACGGGGATTTGCTTGACGTTCGCGCTGCTCGCCGCGCTCGTCCTCGGCATCACACGCATTGGCGACGAATTCTCCGGGCTGTTGCTCTGGCCCTGGTGCCTCGCCGGCGCAGCGCTGCTGCTCGCGATCTTGATCGCGGTCGAACGGGGAGCCGAGCAGCCCATGATTCCAATCAGCCTGTTCGCCAACCGGCGCCTGGCAATCACCTATGCGCTCGCGCTGGGCGCGGGCTTCGGCATGGGCAGCGTGATCTTCGTGTCCTCGATTGCGACTTCCGCGTACGCTATCTTGCCGAATCACGTCGGCTTCGTACTGCTGCCTCTCGTGCTCGGCTCCATGTTCGGATCGATGGGGGCCGGTAGGCTCCTGAACCGACTGGGTGCACGCTCACTGCTCTTGGCCGGGTTCGCGCTGTTGACCCTGGGCTACGCGGCCCTGTCGATCACGAGCTTCGGCTTATGGGGATTTCTCGCCACGTCCATTCCCGTCGGCCTTGGCTTAGGCATCGTGGTCGGCGGCGCATTGCGCGAGATCGCGATCGAAGAGGCACCGCAGCGACTGCGTGGTTCGGCACAAGGCCTCATCAACATCTGCAACGCGATCGGCACGCTTTTGTCGGCGGCCGCGATCAGCGCGATCGCCGACTTCGTCGGCCGCGGCATCTTCGGCTTCACGATCGCCTATCGCGTCGTTGCGGTCCTCATGTTGCTGACGTTGCTGCTCAGCCTCGCGCTGCGGCGGGATCGTGCGACGCCGGTCCGCTCACGCGGTTGAGCCATCCGTAGAGAGCGATCATCGCGGCGATGAAGGCGCCGGCTCCAATCCACATGGAAGCCGTGGCGAAGCCGTCGCCGACGAGTGCCAAGGGCGCGTCCTTGCCGGAGAACACGACGACCGCCGCAAGGAGCACGCCGATCAAGCTCTCGCCGACGATCATGCCCGAGGCCAGCAACACGCCGATTTGCTTGCTCTGCGCGGGATTCGCCGTGCGTTCTGCGCGGCGTTCGTAGGCCCAGCCCGCCACCGCGCCAATGACGATCATGAGCGTCGTCGACATCGGCAGATAGATCCCCATGCCGACGCCGAGCGGCGGCAGACTGACGGCGCTGCCGCGCTTCAAGATCTCATCCACCACGATGCTCGCGAGACCCACGAGCACGCCGACCCCGATCAGATTCCAATTGAGATTGCCTTGGATGACGCCTTGGGCGAGCGCCGAGATCAGCGCCGCTTGGGGCGCAGCGAGCGCATGCTCGCGGGCTCCGGGCGCCCCGGCAAACCCATACGCAGTGGCGAGTACGCTAAGTATTGGCGGTATCACAGCGGCCCCGGCCACGACACCGACGAGCAACGCGACCTGCTGGCGCCAGGGGGTCGCATCGACGAGCTGTCCGGTCTTCAGGTCCTGCAGGTTGTCGTTGGAGATGGTGGCGGCTGCGAACACCACGGCCGTGATGAACAAGGCATAGGCAACGAGGGCAGGCCCCGCGGCCGCCGGCAACAAGGGCTTGGCGACCAGGGCAAGCAGGAGCGCGGCACCGATCACAACCAAGATCCCGACCCCCGACAAGGGGCTGTTCGAAGCGCCGATCAAGCCTGCCATATAGCCGCAAACCGCCGCGACGAAGAAGCTCATGAGCGCGATATAAACGACGCCACCCACAACCAGCAACCAAAGTTCGGCACCGAGCCCGCTGCTCGTCGCCACAGTGCCCAGCAAATACGCGATCGGCAGCATACAAACGGCCGTGACGACGGCGACGATGCCGATCGGAATGTCCTGTTCCGTGCGCGGCAAGGTCGCCGACTGCCCGGCGCGCCGGATGCGCGAGGCCGCCATCGCGCTGCGCAGGCCGGCGACCACAGGCCCCACCAACTTGATCAGGCTCCACAAGGCCGCGATGCCGATCGCACCGGCGCCGATGAAACGCACGTCGTGACGCCAAACACTGGTCGCGATGTGCTCGAGCGAGCCCGACAAAGGCTGCAAGCTCGTCAAATACGGGACCGCCGCGACCCAGGCGATCAAGACCCCGACGAACATGGCGATCCCGGTCCAAAGCCCGACGAGATGTCCGACCGCGAACAGCGCGAACGACAGGCCGAAGTCATACCCAGAGACCGCATTCTTGTTACCGACGCGAAAGTACGAGACGACATCCCCGGCAAACAATTGCGTCGCGATCACGACGGCGAACACGGCGGAGGAGACGGTGCCCAGCACGATCGCGAGCAGGCCTTGACGACTCGCGGCCGCACCCGCCGCAGCGTCTTCCGCCAGACCGTCCTCGGCACCGGCATCGCGCGCGCCGACCTTGAGGACCTCCGCACAGGCAACGCCCTCGGGATAGGGCAAATCCGAGTTGGTGACCAAGGCTCGGCGCAGAGGTATCGAATACATGACGCCGAGCACGCCGCCGAGCGCGCAGATCGTGAACGAAATCCAGTAGGGAAAGCCGGTCCACCAGCCGATCATCACGAGCCCGGGCAGCACGAAGATGATCGAGGACAGGGTTCCCGCCGCGGACGCAACCGTCTGGACGATGTTGTTCTCTTGGATCGTGGATCCCGAAAACCGGCGCAGAATCGCCATCGAAATCACCGCGGCCGGAATCGAGGTCGCGAAGGTGAGCCCCGCCTTGAGCCCGAAGTAGACGTTGGCTGCCGTGAACAACAGGGTAATCAGGGCGCCTAAAATCAATGCGCGCAGGGTCAGTTCTTTGCGGGCGTCGGGAATCTGGTGGTCACGACTCATGAGCGCTGGGATCCTCGTGCGTTAGACGGCTTGCCGCAGCTTACCGGACTGACAAGCGCCGCGCTTCAGCTCAAAACGAGCTTGCGGCCGAACGGCTGGGTCGCGCCCTGATGCGCCTGGGGTACGGCCCAGATCACCGGCCAGCGTGGTCGGTGCCGCGCGGGGCCTTGCAGGTCCGTAAGGACCACGGCGATATCCGGGCGATGCTCTTCAGCCGCCTCGAGCAAGGGTGTGAAGTCCGTGCCACCGCCGCCGTGAAATTCGATGTCGCGCAGATCGGAGTGACCTGGCTCGAAGCGCGCCACATGCCGCACCCGGTCGTCGCCCACGATCAGGATCAAGCCCGCCTCCAAGCGCCGTGTGATCGCCTCGATTTCGCGCGCGAAGCGTTCCATGAGCGCAGCGTCGACGGACCCCGAGACATCGACGATCACCGCGAGTCGCGGCACCGGCTTCGACGCGCTGAAACCGGGCTCCCACGGGAGGCGTCGATGCGGCCCCAGACGACCCTGGTTAGCGATGTAGGAGCGTGTCGGCCGCGACCAGGACAAGGCGCGCTTGGGCGCCAGACCACGCGCGAGCAAGGTCCGCAACACCTGCTCCCAGGGTGTGCGCGTCCGCGGCAGATCCGCGATCAAGCACCGTAGCATCGAGAACTCGGCATCGCCCGCGTGCGCGCGGATCAGGCGCTCACTCCACTCGCGGGCGTGCTCGGCCTCCATCTCGGGTGCGGAAGTCTCGCCTGGCGCAGCGGGCATCAAGTCGGCATCGTCAGCCGCGCCCATGGCGCGCAGACGCGCCGAGCGCGAGCCATCTCGATCGCGCGCCGGCCGATCGTCTAGCGCGCGGTAAAGCCGCTCGACATCCCACTCGAGCAGGGCCCGTTCGACGGGCGGCACCGCGCCGCCGAGGAGCGCGAGAAGTTGCTCGAGATAAACGGCCGACGCCGGCAAGCGCAACCAACTCAGATGCGCGAGCGTGCTGTTGACGATCGCATCGGCGCAGCGATTGAATAGCACGAGGTCGACATCGCCAATTACCCGGCGTAATTCGCAATACCGTTGTGGATGTCGAAGCGCAATATGGAGAACCTCATGCGCGACCCAGCCAACCTGCTGCGGCAAGGGCAGGCCCGTGAACTCCGGCGCATAAAAAATGCAGCTGCCGTCGGTCACCACGGGCGGCGCCGCTGGCGGCGCCTCGGGCGGCTCCGCGGTGCCCGGCGTGCGCCCACCGTCCGCGACCGCAGCGGGCAGGTCGACGTGCCGCACCCAGAGCGCGAGCCCCCCGGTTGCGGGCGCAAATTCGACCATGCGCTGAATGGCCCGCGTGCCGCGGTGCCCAAGCGTAGCGACGGACTCAGGCATCCTGCGCGTCTTGGCGACGCTGCTCGGCGTAACGCGCGTACGCGGGACTGTCCAGGATCGCCGCTTCGAGACCGAGCTCGAGGGACTTTTGCATCAGCAATTCCATCGCCAGAGTTTGCGTCTCGCGAATCGGCAAGGGCAGTGCACTGCGAATATCCGGCAGCTGCTCGATGATGTCGAGCGAACGGGCAACGCTGCGCGCATCGGTGCAAGCCGCCAGCAGCCCATAGGTGAGACCGTACAGGCCATCGAGCGTCTTCGGCAGCAGTGCCGCCGTCGCCGGCCCCGGCTCGGCAGCGAGCAGCCGCAGCACATCGGCGCCGGCCTGCAGTTCGCGCAGTACGCCGAAGAACTCCGAGGCATTGGCTGCGCCGATGCGTCCCTGCACGAACCACCGTTTGGCCTGCTCGGAGAGCGGCGACTTCAAGACATTCGAGATGTCTTCCCAACCACGCGGACTCGCGCCGATCAAATGATCGTTGCTCACTTGCGCGGCCGTGTCATCGAGTTTGTCGGGCCGGATTCGCAAATACGCCATCACCTCGGGCGCGAAGTTCATCGTCACCGCATGCGAGAGGAAGGCCTCGATGGTCGTCTGCACGTTGAAATGGAACATGCGATCGGCAAGCGCCGTGCCCATATCGTGCGAGACCGCCCCGTGAAAGCTCGCGTTGCCTGCCGCAATTACCTGCCAACCGTCCGGCAGACGATAATGGCCGACCCGTCGATCCAGGATCAGTGAATAGGCGGAGATCTGCAGACGCTGGTCGGCGGCAGTCAGTTCGTCGAGGAACAGTATGCCATCAGGTTGTTCCGCCGACGGCAGGAACTCGGGCGGAAACCACACGGTCTTCGCGAGCACATCGTCAGCGTAGATCGCGCCGCGAATGTCGACCGGCTCGATGGTCGTCAGGCGCAGGTCAACGAGCGGGACGTCGAAGTGTTCGGCGACCTGGCGCACGATCGATGACTTGCCGACGCCGCGCGTTCCCCAAAGCATCGTCGCGCGGCGACGCAGGGTGAGATCTGCAAACTGCTCGATCAGCGCGGTCTTCGCGGCGGCCACGGAGATCGGCGGAATGTTCATGGGATTACCCTGCATCGCTGACCCTGCTGGACTTGCGCCAGGTCGGCGCGCGGCTGGCGCGCGGCAAGGGCGGAATCTCGATGCGCGGCAGCTCGCGCAAACAAAAGAACAACATCATCAGAATGGGCGGCGCATTGAAGATCAACATGCGCCAGCCGGAGTTTTCCGCGAGATGCAGTTTCGGCACCAGGGCCGCCGCCCCGATCAATCCCACACAGACGAGCACCGGGACCGCTCGGCGCAGCACGACCGCCCAGCGCGCGAGTACGCGCTGTTCGTGAAAGCGTCGCGGCGGTTCCGCGAGCGTTTCCGCTAGATGGCGCGCCGTGCGCAGAAACGACGCCTCGAGACGACGGCTTTTTTCTGGTTCGCCGCCGCGCAGTTTTAGATTGGTTTTCCAGCCCTCGGTTGTTCGGCTCAGGGGTGCCCAATCGCGGCCCAGGACCGCGAGCACATCATCGGGCAAGGACAGGTCGTCGCCGCTCGCGAGCCGCAATTCCAGATCGACACGTGTGCCATGCCGCGTCGGTTCACGCAGCTCGAGCGTGAGGCCGGCGACACGTGCGCTGCCGCCCGCGATGACGAGCCCACTGGGTACGACATGTTGACGATAAGCGAGCACGACCCCGGGCTCGACGATGAATTGCCGCTCGGGATCGATGGCCTTGAGCGCCGCGAGCAGGGCGCCGGGATCCTCACCGGCGGCTTCGAGTGTGGCTTCCACGCCGTCGGCGCGCGTGCTTCGGCGCAGCAGACGATAGAACCGTGGCGAGGGGTTCTCGAACTGCAGAACGATCCGAAGGCCTGCGTCCTGGGAGGCGCCGGCTTCCGGAGCGTGCCCTGCTAAGAAAACCAGGCGGCGTGCGAGACGCTCGCTCGCCGCAAGGTCGATGCGCCAGCCATCGCGCGAGAACGGCGCGACGACGCCTAGAATCTCATGATGAGTGAGCGCTGGAATGGACATGACGGCTCTGCACGATAAAAGAGCAGAGCCGAAATGCCAATGCCCCTAGACGATCGCAGGCCGTCTTCGGCGCACCAGCGCCCCAAAGCCGAGCATGCCGCTGCCAAACAGCCAGACGGCGGGCGGCAGCGGCACGGGCGCCGCGTCCGCGACCGTAACCTGAACACCGAAGGGCATCGCACTTTGATCGGAGTAGCCACCCGAGCCGGTGCTGCTATAGGCAAAATCGAGCGCCGGTGCGGTACCGCCCGAGGTCGGTGACGGCAGGGCGAGCCCGATGGCCGAGTCGTTCGATCCCACCTCGAAGGCTGCCCAGTACGTCCCGGTCGTCGTGGCCGTAAAGCTCAAACCACTGAGACCTGTCCAGCCGTCCTGCTGGTAGGTCGCCTGACCGGAGACCAGTTGCGTCGGCGCCCGATTCGTCAACAGGTCCGAACCATAGAGCGCCACCGTGAAGGTGTCACCCGGCTGGTCAAGGCCCGCCTCGACATAGGCTTGAATGTTGGTCACCGTCTGACCCGCCGTCAAATTGAACTCCGCCGCGTAATAGTCGTTGCCGTCGAGCAGCATCGGCATCGACGAACTCGTCGGCGTGCCGGTGTCGAGCACCAAGGAAGCGCTCGCGATACCGGGCGCCGCGCTCGCGGCAACGACGGCCGCCGCGAGCATCAAGGATTTATTCATGTTCATGTGCTTGTGTCCTGGAGCTGCGCGTTATTGCAGATCGGAGATGGAGTACAGCAGACTCACGGGCCCAACCGTCGATGGCGCCAAGTTCGTGATCGCGCCCGTGCTGGGATTGAAAGTCGCGCCATCGCCAAAACCCTGCACGGTCATCGACACGGCGCCGCTCTGGTGCACTTGGACGAGTGCCCAAGCGTAGTAGCGATCCCAAGTATTGAGGAACGGCACCGGCTCCGTGGAACTCGCGCCCGAGCCACCCAAGGTGTCGTCGAACGGCGAGCCGCCGGAACCCACGATCACCTGGTACGGCGTACCGGCATATGTGCCGGTCGGATCCGCGTGCGTATCGACGTGCGGGATATGCTCGTGGCCGCAGAAGTAGGTCGCACCGTATTGCGTGATCACCTTCCAGAACTGATTGCGGTAGTAGACCGGATTACCACCATTGGTCGAAAGCGCGTTTGCATCCAAGCCGCCCGCCGCGACGCTCGAGTTGTATTGATACGTGAACGCGGGCTTGTGGCCGAACACGAAGTATTTCGCCGCCCCGCGCGACTTGGCCGCGGCGAGATCGGAGGCCAGCCAATCGGCGGGTGCGGTGGCGTCAGCGCCGGAAGGATCCGTATTGATGATCACGAAATGCAGCAAGCCTGCCGTGGTCGCGATATCGAACGAGTAGGACAAGTCCGTCTGGCTGCCCGTGATCGGACCGTTGTACGTGCTGGCCGCCGGTGCCGGCGACGCCGCCGTGAGGCCCGCCACGTTCTCGGCGGCAAAACCGGACACAGTCTGGAAGCGCAGGTTGGTCACGAGATCGTTGACCAGATCGCTCATGTTCGCACGGAACGCGTTCTCGTTCTCCGCGTAAGCGTGTTTGCCGCTCGCGCAGCCGATGGAGCTCGTGCTGGTCGTGTCCTTGCTATTGCACTGGGTCTCGTGATTACCCGGCACAGGGACGACGTAGGTGCCGGTCTCGAACAGAGGCGCGACGATACCGCGCCAGAACGCATATTGCGTGTACTCGAACACGAGATCCGAGCCCACGACTTGCGCAAGCGTCGGTGCCGTCGTACCCCACTGCGTAGGCACCGCGGGTCGACCGTAGCCATAGATCATGTCGCCGTTGAAAAACAACAGATTGGGCTTTTCCGACTGAATCGTGCGAATGATGCGCGCGAAGGGCTTCGTGTTCTGCAGCCACTGCGCATCCTGCGGCAACAGCGTGCCCGACAGGCTCGGGCCGCCCTCGAGCGTAACAGGATTGATCGCGAGCAAGGTGGTGGCATCGGGGCTCGCCGGATCCTGACGGCTGTCGCCGACGGTCGCGAAGCTGAAAATCACCGGGTCCGCAGCGGCGGCAATGCGGCTCGCGCCCAGGGAGACGAGCGCCAGCGCAGAGATCAGGAGCGCCGAACCTGAGCGCGGCGATTTAGCACGATTCATCGGCGTGGAAAGCATGGTTACCCTCATTCTCTAGATCGGAAACGATCGGTATTTTTCTGCTCGCAGCGACGCGGTGCCGCCAGAGTTGGCGATAACTTAGCGAGACGACGTATCACGCAAATGACACTCATGCTGCGTTTTGACGACACGTGCGTGCCGTGCCGCTCTTAAGTTGCAAGCTCCCGCGAGTTGCAAGCTCCCGCGATGCGCGTGCGCGTCAAATCGGGCGACAGTTAACCGTGTAAGTCGCACCCGATTTCTGGTCCATACCCATCCAGTTGCCGACAGGAGCGCGCTGGCCCGGGAAAATCGTCGCGGTCTGGCGATCGGTGATGCTCTGTTTTTCGCCGTTCTCGATATAGAATCCGCGCAGCTGCACGTTGCAGCGAATGATGCGCGGATCGCGGTTCGTCACCAGAATCGTGTAAATGATTTCCTCGTTGTTATAGCCCGCGACCTTCCACTCGGCCTCAGCGACGAACTGCGGCGCATTGGGGTCGGCTGGGGCAGTCGCTCCGCCGGCTCCGGCCGTCGGATCGACGCGCGTGATATTCGGTTGCACCGCCCCGTTCTGCGCGGTGACCGACGGCGCAGATACCGCCGTCGCCGGCAGCTTGTCATCGTCGGCGAAAGATACTCCGACCAACCAGCACAAGGCGGCGAGCAACAGGTAAATTTTCATCGCATATCTCCAAAATTCTCTGCGGGTAATTCATGTCGGTCCGGTTTTGCGAGCGCGGCAGAGCGGCGCGGCTTCGCCTGCGCCAAGGACCAGACGAAATCGAGCGATCGATAGACCGCCCCGTCCGTGCGAAACCAACGGGATTCCGGTATTCCGATCGAGCCACGTCGTTCGTTCGTTGTGAATACCGGCAGGCGGCTGGGCCGGCCGCCGATCACCGCGAGGGCCGAGCGTGCATGGCAGGTAATGCAGGACGACGTCGGCTGTAGCCCCGCCTCGAGCTCCGAGTTAGCGAGTCGCTGGGGACGTCCGGCGCCATCGACGTAGTCGGTGAGCGTGCCCCGCAGGCGATAGTTCTGCCAGACCGCGGCCGCAAGACCCAGTCCCTCGGGCGCTCGGTCGCAACCGCTTGGGGCCTCGGGACAGGCGTAGGTATCGTGTGATGGCAATTGCCAACCCTCGCCGAGAGCGCGATGCGCGTTGTCGACGTGCTCGAAGCTCGCCCACAACCACGCCGAGCGGTGCGGGGCATCGTGCGCGCCGGCCGGCAAGATTTTCGCTGCCAGATTAAGTGCGGTCAGTCCATAAAGCCGCGTCTCGCCATCGCGCAGATGCACGCGGAGCGTCCGGTAGGGCGAGGCATCCGATACCTCGATGGGTCGCCAGCTCGCCTTGACCTCGATCGAGCCACGCGGAAACTGTAGCGCGCGACCCGCCGCGACGACGCGCACCTGACCGTCGAGGTTGTAAAGTCCAAGGCTGCGCACGTAGTCGTAGGCAACGCGATTCATGCGACTTTCGATCAGGCGCTGTGCGTCGATGCCCGACGCAATTCCCGGCACCATACGGCCGGCAACGATGTGCTTGACGTTCGTGAGGGCCACAAGCTCGGGACTCGCATTTGCGGCACCCTCGAAGCGCGTTTCGTCGGCGACCCCGGAGTCGCTTGTACCCGCTAGGCATCGTTTGGAGCGCCATGGCCCCGGATCCTCGCCATCCTCGCGATAGATCGTCAGCGTGTTCGCCCATGTTTCCCAGGCGACCGCAGCCCCGGCGTCCGATCTGGCACAGCCCACCGACCGATTGATGGCGACGAACAAGCGCCAGGCCAATTGGTCGGGATTAGTCGGATCCCGGTCCCGGGCATGCGCAGGTAGCGCAAGAACGAGGCCCAGCGCGGTCAGCGAAAGGGTTGATGCCGGCGTCCGGCGCGCGGGCATCGCGCGGTTGATCGCGGACGGAGTGTTCATTGCAAAGAGCGTAAATCCGCAATATGAACGCGCTATGAATGGTGTTCTTTCTCGATGCCACGCGGCGGCAATGCCGGCGGGCCGCCATCAGCCGTACCGGGCTTTCCCGGCGTGCTTGTGCTGCGGGCAGGCGTATCCTATACTCCCCTACCCTATATGCGGCGATTCAATTTGTCGCTGGAACGACGAACACGACGATGACCGGGATGCAACCAGAATTCTTGCGCCAGCCGCGCCTGTCCACAACGGCTTACGCCTGTGCGGCAGCGATGGGGCTTGCGCTCGGCGCGGCGGTATTGCCGGCGATGGCCACCGGCACCGCGGCAGAGCAGTCGTCCGATCCCGCGGTGACAACAGAGCCCGCGCCCAGCACTGAGCACTTCGCGGTTCACGGACAAGCGACCTACGTCGAGCAGGAAACCAACGCCTTCACATCGCCCTATCGCGGGGCCAACAGCCTCTCGCCTTCCAAGGGTGCCGAGACGGTCGATGTAACCCTGAATCTCGGGGTGCGAGCTTGGTCCGGTGCCGAGTTTTGGGTGACCCCCGAGATCGATCAAGGCTTCGGCCTCGACAACACGCTAGGCGTCGCCGGATTCCCGAGCGCCGAGGCCTACAAGGTCGGCAAAGCCGAGCCGTACCTGCGCCTACCGCGTGCGTTCTTGCGTCAGACCCTGAATCTCGATGAGCCGACCGAAGCCGTCGCGTCCGATCAGCTGCAGCTCGCCGGCCTGCGGAGCGCCAATCGCTGGGTGTTCACGATCGGCAAGTATGCGGTCACCGACATCTTCGACACGAATCAGTATGCGCACGATGCCAAGAATGATTTCCTCAACTGGACTGCAGTCGATACCGGCACGTTCGATTATGCGGCGGACTCCTGGGGCTACACGGTCGGCGCTTCCGCCGAATGGTACCAGGGCGTGTGGACGCTGCGCGGGGGACTCTTCATGATGTCCACGATCCCAAACAGCGAGCATCTCGATCCCGGTTTTCACGAATTTCAGATGATCTCGGAGCTCGAACACCGGCACGAACTGTTTGCGCAGCCCGGGCGCATACTCGTCACCCTGTACGACAGCCGCGCGCGCATGGGCACGTATGCCGATGCGCTGAGTTTCGCCGCGGAGCATGGCGGCACTCCGGATACCGCCAACGTGCGCGCGTTTCGCAGCCGCCTCGGCGCGAGCATGAGCGTCGAACAACAAGTGAACGCGAGTCTCGGCCTCTTCGGCAGGCTCGGTAAGGCGGCGGGCGACGTCGAGACCTACGAGTTCACCGACGTCGATCGCAGCGTCGCCGCCGGCCTGTCGCTCAAGGGCTCGACCTGGCGTCGCAGCGAGGACACGATCGGGCTGGTCGGCATCGTCAACGGGATCTCGGCCGACTTCGAGCGCTACCTGCAGGCGGGCGGCCTAGGCCCCCTGATCGGTGACGGTCAACTGCCGCACCCCGGCGCCGAGCAAATCATCGAGACCTATTACCGGGCCTCCCTGCGGAGCTGGGCGCAAGTGACCCTCGACTATCAATGGGTTAAGAACCCGGCCTACAATACCGACCGCGGACCGGCATCGATCTTCGCCGTGCGTGTCCACGCGCAATTCTGAGAACCGGCGCGGCGGCAGCGCAGGTCAATGTAAAGAAAGGGCTGCGAGCAACACATGATACTAACGGTGCTGATCCTGCTCGCCTGCGCCGCGGTCATTTATCTCTCGTCCGAATATTTCGTCAATGGCGTCGAGTGGGTGGGCCTGCGTTTCGGCGTCAGCCGTAATGCCGTCGGCACGGTGCTCGCCGCCTTCGGCACCGCTTTGCCTGAGAGCGTCGTCACCTTCGTCGCGGTCGTCACCGGACACTCCGCGGCAGAAAAGCAGATCGGCGTCGGCGCCGCGATCGGCGGCCCGCTCGTGTTGTCGACCGTCGCTTACTCGGTCGTCGGCCTGTCCTATCTCGCCTTCCAGCGGCACGCTGTGGGTGCAATGCTGAACGGCCGGGAACAAGCGCGTCTCGCGCGCGATCAAGCCTGGTTTATGGTCGTCTTCGGCGCCAAGGTTGCGCTGGGCCTGGTCGTGTTTCGGTACAAACCCCTGCTCGGTTGGGCGTTCCTTCTGGCGTATGCGATCTATACCTGGCGCGAGATCACCGCGACCGACGAAGTGGGCGCTGCAATCGGCAGCGATTCGCTCGAACTCGAACCCTTGAAACTCAGGCCCCGCGACCTCAACCCGCCGACGCGCTGGGCCGTACTCCAGACCTTGCTTGCGCTCTCGATCGTATTCCTAGGATCCGAGTTTTTCGTGCACCAACTCGCGGCCTTGAGCGCCGGCCTCGGTCTGTCGACGCAACTGACATCGCTGCTGCTGAGCCCGATCGCGACGGAATTGCCCGAGACCCTCAACGCGATCATCTGGCTGCGCCAGGGCAAGACCACCCTCGCCCTCGGCAATATCAGCGGCGCCATGATGATCCAGGCGACGGTTCCAAGTGCGCTCGGCCTGTTATTCACGCCTTGGCTGCTCGACAAACCACTGACCATCGCCGCAGCCGTCACCTTTGCATCGATCGCGCTGATGTGGCTGTTGCTGCGATGCCGCGCTCTGACCGCCGCCAGACTTGCGGTGTTTGGGCTGCTGTATCTCGTGTTCGTGGGCTTGGCGGTCTATTTATGAACGCCGCATCGTTCGGAAAGCGACGGGTTCCCATCGGCGCAGCCCCAGGAGCAGTCCAACACCGCTCTTGTCCGCAATGGGCGCCGCGACAGACTGGTCATGCAGACTGGCCAATTTTGCGCGCAGGCGCCGCAGCTCGAGTTTGATTTCGGCCTGAGCAGCCGGCGTCAGCATTCCATGCGCGAACTCAAACGATTCATCGGACGGTTCGAAAGGACCCGCGATGAAGTCGCCCACCCCATGCTTCAGAAAATAGCGCCGAATCGGGCCATCCTGAATCCAGGCGAAGTCGCGCTTGGTCCGACGCCGGATCCGATCGCCTGGCAGCAACTCAATGACGCCCATGCGATCGAGAATGCGCAGCCGCCTGATTGCAGCACTCTTCGCGATATCGTAGGTGTGCAAGATCTCGTCCAGGGACCAATGATTGATCGCGCACACTGCGACCAGCAAGAGCGTGTCGTCCGAAACGAGCTGCTCCTCCTGCTCGATCGTGAGGGAGTCCAACTGAGGCAAATCGTTTGCGGCCAACTGCAGCAATTCCGCGAGTGTGAAACCCAGGAACCGAGCGACTTCGGCGAGACGGCCGACCGAGAAGCTTTCGTCGGCGAAGATGCGTTTGATGCTTGCCTCCGAGATCTGCATCGCCTTGGCAAGATCGCGATACTTGAATCCTTGTGCCTTGAGTTCGCGTTTGATCGTGGCGACCAACTGAGACACTTCTGACGACATAGTATTGGTATCCGATACTTCCGGTGTCATATTAGAGCACTGGGAAAATAAGGTCGCGTTTTTCGTTACTTGGATGCAATCTGGTAGCCAGGCCAAACAATAGCGAGCGCACACAACATGATGATGCAACGTCGTCGCGACTTATCCCCCGGGACTCGAATCCCAACGTCACTCCTGGTCGGAGACCTGGTCTTCATTCGCGTACCAGCCCTACCCTTTCGGCGAATTGCGAGCGCGACGGGCTCGTGGACCAACCATGTCGGTGTCGTCGTCGATACCAGTGGACACGAACCTGTGATCGCGGAGAGCCGCTTCCCCTTGTCGTGCACGACCTCGCTGTCGCGATTCCTGGCGCGGTCCGAACGATCGCGGGTTGCCGTGGCCAGACTCGAGGGCGGACTGAATGAAACGCAACAGAGGGGCATCCGGAGGGCGGCGGAGCGGCGGCTGGGCATTTTCTATGACACCGGATTCAACCTGCATTCCCGCCGGCAATTCTGTTCGCGCTACGTGCATGAGGTTCTGCAAGAAGCCACGGGACGAACGGTCGGCACCGTGGAAAGCTTCGCCACGCTGCTCTCGCATCAGCCGCAAAGCGACTTGGGGTTCTGGCGCCTATGGTATTTCGGGCGAATTCCCTGGCAGCGAGAGACCATATCACCGGCGAATTTGCTGCACAGCCCGGCGCTGACGCGGATCTTCGACGGCTTCGCGACTGCGACCTCTGACGGGGATCGCGACTGCGGCCGCGGCTCATGATCGCGCTGGTACTCGTGGCCTTCAGTATCTGCTTCCTCGTCGAGCGGCTCGCTCCCGGTTGGCGGCTACCCAGCGTACGGACCTGGCCGGTTCGCGTGTTGGCCCTCAACGGCATACAGCTTGGCATCGTCGTCCTCGCCGGGATCAGCTGGGAACGTTGGCTTGCGTCGTGGTCGGTCTGGAATTTGTCGCAGCACATGGGTGCAGCGGCGGGCGGCTTGCTTGCCTACTTCGTCGCAACCTTCGTGTTTTATTGGTGGCATCGATGGCGCCACGAGATATCCTGGCTATGGCTCGGATTTCATCAAATCCACCACAGTCCGCAACGGCTCGAGGTGATTACCTCGTTCTACAAGCACCCTGTCGAGATGTTGGTCAATTCCATCCTCGGCAGTGTGTTGGTCTACACGCTGCTGGGACTCTCACCGGCGGCGGGCGCGGTTTACACCGCCTGCACGGCATTGGGAGAGTTTTTCTACCACACGAGCATCAAGACCCCGCGTTGGATTGGGTTTGTTTTTCAGCGACCCGAGATGCACCGCATTCATCATCAGCTTGGGCGGCACCGGCACAATTACGGCGACATCGTCTGGTGGGACATGCTCTTTGGCAATTATGAGAATCCGGCGGAATGGAACGACCGATGCGGATTCGAGGACGACAAGGAGCAGTTGCTGCTGCCCATGTTGGCGTTCAGGGACGTACATCGCATCGACTGACGGGCGCTAAAAGTCCCGCGCCAGAATCAGCTTCAAAACCCGATGATCGGAGGCCTCGGTGAGGCCCGCACCCAAACCAAGTTCGACGTCGACCCAGTGCGTGTGCTTATCGACCACGACAAACAGCTGATGCGACTGTTTGAGGGACGGCAGGAAATGACTGACCGTGCCGAAATCGTCATATTCCTCCAGCGCGAGCTTCGCCGTATCGGTTACCCGCATGGCAATACGCGACTCAGGCACGAACTCCAGATTCGCAACGCCGTTCCAGGAGTTGTCGACAATCGGATTGAAGATGAAATCGAAACGTCCGATGTGCGTGCCGATGATCGGCCGGATCTCGGACGTATAGCGCCGTGAATTCCAGTGCTCCGTATTGAAGCTGAACTCGAAATTGACGCCATAAAATACTTCCCGATCGGCGGCGTCCGGGGAGACAAATAGCGCGCGCAGTTTGAAGCCGTTGTAGAGCAGATTGTTGTTACGTGTCAGCGAGTACAAGGGAAAGTACAAGCCCGCTTCGAACCAAGGCGCGACGCCATAGGCCCACTCGGTGACCCCGTTCAGCGATTTGTCAGGAACGATGCCGCCCGGAAACGCCGGCGTCTGGCTGCCGCTGCTGGTGTAATTGTTGTGCCAGGTCAGATTGAAGACGCCGGCCGGAGCGATCTGGGCGTCATAGACTTGAATCTCATCGGTTTGGGCACTCGCCAGCGTGGAGAAAGCCAGACCTACGGACGCGATTCCCCCGCGGACCGCCGTCGCGGCGAACTGATGCGACGTCCATAATGTCATCGAATTGTCATCGGGCATGTCCATCCATAGTCACTGCAGCCGACAACTCCGCGAATACAGGCATGACGGGCCGGCGATCACTTGCATTCTTGGGCACCGAGCCTACACTTTGCAAGGCAGAGCGCCACCTCGTGGCCTACGCCATGGCTTGTATTCCGGCCGCGATTTTTAATCGCACCCGGCGCGGCATTTGCTCTAGGCTGGCGTGATAGCCGGATCAATTTCGAGGAATTTCTTTGTCTGCCCCCCGCCTGGATCACACGTCGGTCTGCGCGATTTTCGTGACTTACCATCCGAACGCGGCTTTGGCGGCCGAAGTGGTGCGCGTAACGAGGCAGGTAGGCGGTATCGTCATCGTCGACAACGGATCGGCGGACGGCGAATTGCAACTGTTGGGCCGCATCGCCACCGACCCCTCGGTGAGTCTGGTATTGAACGGGGCCAATCTCGGCCTCGCTCGCGCACTGAATATCGGTCTACAGCGCGCCGCGGCGCGCGGATTTTCCTTCGTCTTGTTGTTCGACCAAGACAGCCGCGCCGACGACGACATGGTGCATACCTTGTTGGCCGTGCGCGCCTCCGCGTCCAGCCCAGAGCGCGTCGCCATCGTCGGCGCGGCGCATCGCGAACGGCATCGGCCGCCCAAGCAAGCGCTCGCGCCCGGCGATGAACTCCTCGGCGAGGAGGTCACCGAACTCATCACCTCCGGATCCTTGCTCTGTCTCGCCGCGGCGTCCGTGATCGGCCCATTCCGCGAAGACTTCTTCATCGATTACATCGATACCGAATACTGCTGGCGCGCGCGTGCGCTCGGCTACCGGCTGCTCAAGACCAAGAAACCGGTGATGTCGCATTCGATCGGCGCGCCGACGCAGCATCGCCTGCTCTGGATGAAGAAATGGACCAGCAACCATGGCGCGGCCCGGCGTTACTACATGGCGCGCAACTGGACCGCTATGCTGCGCGATTCCGGTCAATACCGTTTCGGCTGGTGGGCGGTGGCGGGGCTTGGAGCCTGCTTCAAACCGCTCAAGCGCGTGCTCTTGTATGAGCAGGACAAGCGCAATAAGACCGCGGCGATTCTGAGCGGCTGGTGGGACGGCGTTCACGGTCGGATGGGACCGCGCCGCAACCCGATGCAGCCCACGGACGGCTCCAAGCTTTCCGCGACGCCGCGGGTCTAGGTTTCGATACCCTGCACCTTGAGGTATTCGTCGTAGGTGCCCTTGAAGTCGGCGGCAGTGCCGTCGGGGCGCAACTCGATGATGCGGGACGCAAGACCGCCGACGAATTCGCGATCGTGAGAGACGAAAATCAGGGTTCCCGGGTAATGTTCGAGACCGATCTGCAGCGACTCGATCGTCTCCATGTCCATGTGGTTGGTCGGCTCATCGAGCAGTAACACGTTCGGCTTGGTCAGCATGAGCTTGCCGTAAATCATACGGCCCTTTTCGCCGCCCGAGAGCACCTTGACGGATTTCTTCGTATCGTCTCCTGAGAAGAGCAGTCTGCCCAAAGTCGCGCGCACGATCTGGTCGTCGTCGGCTTTGCCCGTGAACTGCGACATCCACGTGAACAGATCCAGCTTGTCGGCGAATTCGGCCTGTGGATCCTGCGGCATATAGCCGGGCTGAGCGTTCTCCACCCACTCGATACGTCCCGAGGTCGGCCGCAATTCCCCGGCGAGCAGCCGCATCAAGGTTGTCTTGCCGACGCCATTGGGTCCGATGATCGCAATCCGCTCGCCTGCCTCGACCGTTATGTTCAGGTTCTTGAGCACTTCGGTGTCCGTGCCGGGGTACGCAAAATTCAGCTTCTCGACCGTGACGGCGGAGCGATACAGCTTCTTGCCCTGCTCGAAGCGGATGTAGGGATTCTGGCGCGACGACGGCCGGATCTCCTCGATCTTGATCTTCTCCAGCTGCTTCTTGCGCGAGGTCGCCTGGCGCGCCTTCGAGGCATTGGCGGAGAAGCGGCGCACGAACTCCTGCAGGTCGGAGATCCGATCCTTGGCTTTCGCATTGGCCGCTTCGACCCGCTCGCGCGCCTGAATCGACGCGAGCATGAAGTCGTCGTAGTTGCCGGGATAGATCTTCAGCTGCTGATAATCCAGATCTGCGATGTGCGTACACACCTGATTCAGAAAATGGCGATCGTGGCTGATGATGACCATTGTCGCGTCGTAGTTGTTGAGCGCGCGTTCGAGCCAGCCGATCGAATTGATGTCGAGGTTATTGGTCGGTTCGTCGAGCAGCAATACGTCGGGACGCGAGAACAAGGCCTGCGCCAACAACACGCGCAGCTTCAAACCCGGAGGCACCTCGCGCATCGGCCCGTTGTGGCGCGACTCGTCGATACCCGCATCGGTGAGAATGCTGCCGGCGCGCGCCTCGGCATCATAGCCACCGTATTCGGCGAACACACCCTCGAGTTCGGCCGCTTTCATGTAGTCCTCGTCGGTCGCATTCGGGTCCGCGTAAATGCGATCACGCTCCTTCATGGCCTCCCAGAGCTCCACGTGCCCACGCATCACGACGTCGAGCACTCGCTCGTCCTCGTAGGCGAACTGATTCTGGTTCAACTTGCCGAGCCGCATGCCGGCCTGCAACATCACGTCCCCGGCGCTCGCGTCGAGATCCCCGCCCAGGACCTTCATCAGCGTGGACTTGCCGCAGCCGTTCGCGCCGATCAGCCCATAGCGATTGCCGTCTGAGAACTTGACCGTGACGTTTTCAAACAGGGGTTTGGCGCCGAACTGAACGGCAACATTGGATGTAGCAAGCATGACTATTTGGACCCGAATACGCGGGGTCGGAAGGACGCCCGTTTGGAACTCACCATTATATCGGAGCTGACGTAACCGCGCCTGATTTTGTTGGCTTTCATATCCGAACTACTCCTGCTTGATTACGCCCAAACGACTGTCCGAAACGCTCGCTCTGAGCATTACGGTGCCGTTACCGACCCCGTAAGCCCTTGAGCGCAGCGTAGAACGCGTTGACTCCGGCATCCGGCGGTACCTCTGAGTAGTCGAACACCGTGGTAGCGCCAGCGTCGCTGCCAAGATTCGACACAAGAACTTTCTTAGGGGCCAACACAGCTTGCGGGTATGGGCGCCGACGCGACCTCAAGATCGGGGCCAGCCTACAGTGTAAGATCGCGGGAAAAGCGATCCGGCCATGCGCGCCGGGGAGGAAATAAATGCCCATCGAATCTTTTGAAATCCTCTCAGTGCCGGTCTCGGATCAGGACCGAGCCAAGCGGTTCTATCGAGATGTTCTCGGCTTCGAACTCCTGCGCGAGGAGCCGATGGGCCCCGGGCAGAAATGGATCCAGCTTGCGCCGAAGGGCTGTGCCACGACGATCGCGCTCGTCACCTGGTTCGATGCGATGTCGCCGGGGGCGCTGCAGGGCGTCATGGTCAATGTCGATGACATCGAGCAAGAGCATGCGCGCTTGACCGCGCTAGGGCTCGAGCTCACACCGATCGGCTCAGAACCGTGGGGGCGCTACGCCATGTTCAAGGATCCGGACGGGAATGGCTGGATCCTGAGACAGCCGCCGTCAAACTAATTGCATCCAGCTGATTCGAAGGCCGACCTGCTAGCGCAGGAAAGCGCCAATCTTGCGATTGAGGAAGGCGAGGTCTGCCGGCCCCGCGCCCGCGCCTGCCGGATGTCCCCATAAGGACGGAATCGGCAGCAGGGTCACGTGTCGCATGAACTTCACTTCGGCTTGTGCATCGCTGACCGGGAAATACAGATCGGTGGCGGACGGCATGTATAGAACCGGCGCCTCGATCGAGCGCAGCGCCTTTTCGGTGCTACCGCCAAATCCTGGTGTCGTGCCGACATCATGGGTTTCCCAGGTTCGCATTTGCAGGATCAGGTCGTTCGCGTCGCAGCCGGCGAAGAAACCCTTGATCTGCTCGTCGACGTATTGTTGGAGGTTCAATGGTGGGTCGTGCGCGTCGGCTTCCGATTGCCACAGACCGTCGTGCCACCATTGTTGCGAATACAACCAACCCAGCCAGACTGCACCGGTCGCCTCGATTCCGTCCGTCGGTTCATCGGTGTAGTCACCGCCCTTGAACGCCGCATCCGCGGTGAGCGCACGAATTTGGCCCTCGAGACGCACATAACCGTGCGGCCAGGTTTTCGCGGTACCCGAGGTCGCCACTATGCGATCGGCAAATTGCGGATGACTGACTGCCCATTGCAACGCCTGCTGCGCGCCCATGGAGAAACCGACGACCGCGCGCACATGATGGATGCCGAGATCCTCCTCGAGAACGCGTCGCGAGGCTTCGACATCGTCTCGGATCGCGATGGCCGGAAATCGCGGTCCGTGCAGGGGCTCGGGCGTATTACTAGGGCTCGAGCTGCGGCCGTTGCCGAACATTTCGGTCATCACCAAGAACAGCTTGGTCGGATCGAGTGCCTTGCCCTTGCCGATCAGCCAATCGTAGCCGCTGTTGGTCGCCATAAAATGCGAGGGCAGCAGCACGGCATTGTCCTTGGCTGCGTTGAGCGTGCCGTACGTGCCATAGACGACGACCGCTTCCGGGATCGTGACGCCGGACTCGGTCTTGAAATTGGCGATGACATATCGATGTTGAACGGGCGCATCGTCCGTCTTCTCGGCGGCCGCCGCAGCAGTCAGCAGCGAGAACAGCATTGCCACGGCGCATGGCGCGCAAAACCCTAGTTTCATCAGAACTCCCTGGTCGCTTGCATGGCGATCTTACAGCGGTGATGCACCGATCAGGCGCATCGTTCTGCCTTTGCCAAATTCGTCGTGACCTTTCAGATGACTCTCCACGATGTGGACATCGGCGAGAATTGGGCCGCCCGTCGAATATTGGCGCGCGCTCACCCGCCGATGTCATTATGCTTTCGCTTTCGCCAGGGGATGTCATGAACCGTCGCGTCTCGATGATCACACCGGGGAGTTTGTCGCCTGCGAAAATTCTGCCGGCCCTATGGGCGCTCAGCTTCCTTGCAATCGCCCCCGACCATGCCGTTCGCGCTGCCGATTACACGCTGCTCGCGACACCGACCACGGTCGCTTGGGGTTATTACTCGGGCCTCGCCAAACCCGCGCTGACCGTGCATTCCGGCGACACCGTACGCATGCAGACGCTCTCGACCTGCGGCTCGCCGGAACAACTCATCAGTCGCGGCGTGCCGGCGGCCGATATTCCGCCGTATACCGCGGACATCTACGAGCAGGTCAAGGACATCGGCCCGGGCGGCCACATCCTCACCGGCCCGGTTGCGATTGCGGAGGCCGAGCCCGGCGACGTCTTGGAAGTGCAAATCCTCAAAGTCGACATCGACGTCGATTTCGCCTGCAATGGGTTTGGCGTCGGACGGGGTTTCCTGCCCATGGAATATCCCTACAGCCGTTGGAAGATCGTGCGACTCGACCGCAAGCGCATGCTGGCAGAATTTGCACCCGGCATCGAAATTCCACTGCGCCCATTCTTCGGCAGCATGGGCGTAGCGCCCGCAGGCGGCAAGATCGACAGCGCCCCGCCGTTCGTGCACGCGGGAAACATGGACAACAAGGAGCTCGTCGCGGGAACGACCTTGTTCATCCCGGTGGCCGCCAAAGGCGCGCTGTTCGAGGCGGGTGACGGCCATGCCGGACAGGGCAATGGCGAAGTCGACATCACCGCGCTCGAGACCTATCTGACCGGGACCTTCCGGTTCATCGTGCACAAGGATCGGCATCTCCTGTGGCCGCGCGCGGAAACACCGGATGCCTATATCTCCATGGGGTTCAGCAAAGACCTCAAGGAGGCCGCCGAACATGCGGTGCGCGACATGATCGACTTTCTGATGGAGACCAAGCACCTGAATCGCGACGAGGCCTATATGTTGACGAGCGTCGCGGTCGACGTGGACATTACGCAACTGGTCGACGGCAACGTCGGCGTACATGCGATCTGTCCGAAGAAAATATTCACGGCGCGATGAATCGCGGCTGCATCCAGGTAACGAACCTCTTGTCGAATCCCATGATCAGGGCGGCGTTCTCGCTCGCGGCAGCGCTGCTGTTCTGTCGGCCGACCGCGGCGGATCCAGCGCCGGTGACCGCCGTTCCGGAGCCGTTCTTTCAACTGCAGGACTTGGGACACGGCGTATGGGCCGCGATTTCGGGACCGGACGGTCCGGCCGGCAGCAATTCCGGCTTCGTGATCGGCGGCAAGGCCGTCTTGGTGATCGACAGCTTCGAGGTCCCTGCCGCTGCCCAAGCGCTGCTCGCGGCGATTCGCGAGAAGACTTCGCTGCCCGTACGGTTCGTCGTCAATACGCATTATCATTTGGATCATGTCGCGGGCAACGGCGTCTACCAGACAGCCGGCGCGGTGATTCTTGCGCAGCGCAACGTCCAAGGCTGGGAGCGGACCGAAAACCTCAAGTTCTTTGGTGACAAGATCACTGCGAAACAATCGGAGATGGTCCACTCGCTCGTACTCCCGTCGATTTACTACGTCGCAGGAATCGATATCGATCTCGGTGGTCGCAACGTCGTCGTGCGCGTTCTGCCGGGGCATACGGGCGGCGACTCCGTCGTTGTCGTTGCGGATGCCGACGTCGTGTTCACGGGCGATATGTTCTGGAATCACAGCCTGCCGAACCTCATCGACGCCGACACGCGCGCGCAGATCGCAAGCAATGCAAGTTTGAGTGCGGAATACCCGCATGCGACCTTCGTACCGGGACATGGCGACGTCGGGACGGCCGCCGATGTGGATGCGTTCGCCAAGTATCTGGAGCGCTTGCGCGCCTTGGTCGGGAGCGCGCAAGCGCACAAGGATTCGGGCCCGGCGCTGCTGGACGCCGTGATTCCGTCCCTGAAGAACAGCTACGGCGACTGGCAATACTTCGATTACTTCGTGCAGCATAACGTCGAGCAAACCGCCGACGAACTCGCCCATGTCAAGCGGGTGCCGGTGCCGGCACCCCCGCCTTAGCGCAAGGCTGCGCCCTAGGGCTTTGCAGCCTCGGGCAGGCTCACGACCGGCGCCGCGACGAACGGCTTGATCCCGAACTTCGGATAGACCTCGGCCGGGTAGTAGAACGCGCCGTCCTTGACGACCAGGCTGATCGTCTTGATCGCCTTGAGATCCTTGGTCGGATCGCCGGGCACCAGGAAAAAGTCTGCGAGTTTGCCTTTTTCGATCGAGCCCAGCTGCTGATCCTGGCCGACGTAGCGTGCCGAATCGTAGCTTGCGCGCTTCAGGATTTCGCTCGGCGTCATGCCGGCGCGCTCGTAAAGCTCGAGCTCGCGGTGATAGGTGAACGAGCCGCCGGTGTCGGTGCCGAACACGATGAACACGCCGCGGTCGTGCAGCAGCCGCACGGTCGCGATGATCTTGTCGAAGGCCGCACGATAAGCCTGGTCGTCGCCGGCGGCGGACGTATCGATCAGCGCTTTCATCGCGTCCCGCCGCCAACCGATCGGCATGTGCTCGAAGTAGTCGACGGCACCTGGCGGGACCCGGCCGTCGCGATTCTGCGTCAGCATTTCGTGAATTCCCAAGGTGGGATCGATGGCGATATGGCGCTCCGCCATGCTCTTGATCGTGTGCTGCACCTTGGCGCTTTGCAGATCGAGAGTGCCGAGACGCTTCAGTGCGGTCAGGCGGAACAAGGTGCGCGTATCCTCGGTTGGCCCAATGACCCAGCCCAGCATGAATTGGTTGATATGCGTGATCTCGTCGTAGCCGGCGTCGATCATCTGATCGGTATTCGAGAACGCTGGAATGTGTCCAGCGACGCGCATGCCGAGCAGATGCGCCTCCCTGGCCATGGCCGGCACCCAGGCCGGATTCATGCTGTTGTAGATCTTGATCTGCCAATAGCCGCGCGCGCCATACCAGCGGACCGCGTCGAGTGCCTGCTCCTGACTGTCGACCAGGATCCCGTTATTGGCACTGTAGGGACTCTTACCCTCGATGAAGCCCGAGCGCACCACGTGCGGACCGCTCACGGCGCCGGTCTCGATCTGCTCGATCAGGTGAGCGAGCACCGCATTGTCGTTGCCCATGTCGCGCACACTGGTCACGCCCGCGAGCACGTTGAGCAAAGCGTCGTCTTGTTGCAGGTGGGCATGCATGTCGTACATGCCGGCGACCAGCGTCCCGCCGGCCCCGTCGATGCTGACCTCGCCGGGCGACGGCGGACTGTCGAGCGGCTCGATCGCCGCAATCTCCTTGCCGTTGACGAGCACCGACACGGCGGGCGTCAGCGACTGGGTCTTTGGATCGAACAGCCGCACATTGCGCAGGCGCACGGGCGCGCCGTAATGATGGGCCGCCTCGTGTTCGAGCGTGACGTAGCGTTCGGTGACCCATTTCGCAGCCAGTCCGCGTAAGCGCTTCTCCTCGCCCTCATAGCCGCTGCGCACGAGGACCGAGCTTGGGTCGACGATCGCGAACAGGCTCCCGTCGGCATCCAGCAGAACCGTATCCGGCGTCAAATTGATGCCGCTCAGGTCATAGCGTGTTACCCGCCGTGCACCGCCATCGCCCTGAACATCGAGGGTCTCGCCTGCGGTCAGGGTGAGCTCTCCACCCGGGAGAGCTGCCAAGCGGTGCGCATCGGTCTTCAATAAGGCCCGTGCGTAGATGCCGTCCGACCAGGGGCTGCCGCTTTGCGCAACGTACAAGCCGGGCGTCGGGCTCGCAGCCTCTCCCTTGCCCGTGGAATCGCGCCACTCCGCGCGTTCGCCCTGGCGCAGGAAATGTTCGGCGACCTTGCTGCCGAACGTCGTCGTGCCGCTGATCGTCCATTGCAGCGGCAGTCCGCCGGCATCGAAATGAATCGTCTCGGCCATCGTGGGTCCCCGGCCGTTGTCTTTGACATCGAAGACGATGTGCGTGGTCTCGCCATGGGTCTCGGCCGTCAAGCCGCCGATGTTCTTGCCGCCGGAGATCATCGTGAAGTGCTCGGTCTGCGCGAGTGCGAGCGCCGGCGCGGCGCAGAGCAGGAACGAAGCAAGCCGGGATACAGTGATCATGTCTCGTCATCCGTCCAAAAAGAATTCGCAAGCCTACCGGAAATCGACGGCGGCGCGCACGACGTGTGAAAATCCCCCGGGGTCCAGTGAGTTTCGGTCGGCGTCGTCGAGGCGTGCGAGGACCTCACGGTCGGTCAAGTCCTCGCGCAAGGTCCAGCCGCAGGCATCCAGATCGGCGCGGATCGTCGCTGGGTCAAAGCCCGATTGAAACGGCTCGCCGAGCGCGGCGACCCGCGCACTCAGGGCGCGGACTCGCTCGGACTCGTGAATGCCGCGCTCGAGATCGAAGTAGGTGAATACCAATTCGCTGCCCGGCGCGACGGCTTGCGCAATCGCGCGCAGCGCGGCTAGATTCGCGGCGCGCGTCAGATACATGGTCACGCCCAACCACGAGACGAAGCTGCGCAAGGCCGGATCGAACGACGAACGAGCCAAGGCTGCCGGGATTTCTTCCTGGGCAAGATCCGCGGCGAGCCAATGCACCGAGGGCGGCAGCGACAGGCCGCATTCCTCGAGGCGTTGCCGCTTGAGTTCTTGGGTGACCGGATGATCGAGCTCGTAGATCTGAAGATCCCGTGCAAACGCCGGAAGGCGTAGCGCGAAGCTGTCGAAGCCTGCGCCGAGGATCAGATATTGCCGGACGCCGTTCGCGACCGCTGTCTGCAAGGCATCTTCGGTATAGCGAGTACGCAGGATCACACCGGCGTATGCGGGGCTGCTCCGCAGGATGCTGGGGTCTTGATAAGCCTCACGGATCGGCTCCGGCACGAGTTGTTCGCCGTAAGGATCGGCGATGAGGGGCTTTGGATCCAGACGAGTATGCAAGGCGCGCATCAGCGACGTCGCGAGCGCCGTGCGACTGACGGCCATCGTCATCGCGGTTCGGGATTTGGGTTGTGTTCCTCGAAAAACTTCTGCTCAGCGTCGCGCAAGGCGGTGACGATCCTTGCAGCCCAACGCGCTTCACCGGCCGAGTCGCTGACGAGGTCCTGGCGAATTTCGATTTCGACATGCGGCAGACCCCGCCGTTCGCCATGAACTGGAATCGTGTAATCCGTCTCGTCGCTGACGAAGTATGGTTGATTGTCCGCGACGATGAGTTGCGGGTCGCGGCGCAGCCGATCGAATAAGTGGCCGGCAAAGCGGCGATCGCGGTTGTAGAGAACCGCGGCATGCATCTCGCGCCGCACACCCTTGAAGACCGGCGTCATCGTGTGCTGCGCAACGAGAATGGTCGTGCGTCCGGCGGCCTGGCGGGCGTCCAAGAGCGCGCGCAACTGGTCATGGTAGGGAGTAAAAATGGCGTCGACTCGTGCCGCGACGTCCGCTGGGCTGAGGCCCATGTTGCCCGGAATCTCGGTCCACTCGCTCCGTGTCGGAATCGACGTGGGGACTGCGGGATCCCGATTGCAGTCGATCACGAGCCGGGAGTAAGCCTGCGCCACGAGCGGTGCATCGAGTTCGGCGGCCATCAGGCGCGCGACCGCGAGGCTGCCGATGTCCCAGGCGATGTGGCGGCGCAGTTCCGACTGGGGCAGGCCAAGGTCATCGAGGCGCCGCGGCATTCGCCACCCGGCGTGGTCGACGACGAACACAAAATTGGAGAGGCCCTGGAGACGTTCGGCGATCACGGGCTCCGGCTCGTCTGCGCCGAGCAAAGGAACAACCGGTAGGGCTTCATTGAGGTCGAGATACTGCGACATTGGGCGTGCAGCCTAGCGGTTTTCCTCACACTGCGCGACCGTGGCGTCCGCGCTAGAATGAGTCATGGCAGTCTCGCCCTTGACGCATCACGAGATCCTGGAACTGGTGGCGCCTTTCACACGCGGCGGCCGCCGCGTGGATCTGGCCGCCAGCAAGCGCAGCGAGCGCCTCCTGGTGTTTCAGCCGCTCGAACACCCCGAGGCCGATGGCACGCTGCGCGAGACGCTGCAGCTGCACAGTTTCGGCACGGGGACCTGCCAGTTGACTCGCGTGCTCACCCGCGCCGCTGGGCTGCAGGCCAAACTACAGGTCATGGGACCGGATCCGGCCCGATTATTGGCGGACGTCGAGGCCATTCTGCCGGCACGACAATTTCAGGAGGGACCCGGCTTCATCGTGGCGCGCAGTTATTCGCTCGAGGGAACCCCCGCGGGGTTGATCCTCACGAGTGGCGAGGTGCGCTTGTCGGACTTGACGCTCGCGATGACGGTATCGCCGGTACGTCGGGTCGCGGCCGAACTCACGTTGACCGCAACCGGCGCGGCGAATCTTGCCCTTCCGGAGGATTTGCTTGCGGTTCTGGGTTGGGATTGGGCACGACTCATTGGCGGCAAAGAGGGTTGGAAAACGAAGTTGCGTCTGCGCGGCACCGCGCCGGCGCGGACGCGCAAGGCGGAGATCGCGCTCGATCGGGCCGCCGCGCATCTCGCGCAAACTCTGCGTGAGGCGCCGCACTGTTTCCACGACCGCCTGCGAGCCGCGCGCTGGGGCGTCGTGTTTCGACGCGCCATTCCCTCGCTGACGTTTCTTTGCTTGCTGGTCGCGGTGGCGAGCCTTGCCCATCGCGGAATCGGCCGGGGTTCGGAACTGTGGGTTCTCTTCTTCCATGTTCCGACCGCGCTGATTGCCTTGAGTTTTTGCCTGCAGGAGCTGCCACAGTATGAAATTCCGCCGCTGCCGCGGCGCCGGACCGCGCCGAGTTGGCGCGCTGATTCGATCGCCCACTTAAGCGAGCCAGCGTACAGAATCACCCCGTCGTAGCGATTAATGTGGCGTTCCTCCTGAACCACCACCGGGATACGACCATGATCCAGCGACCACGCAGCCAGGGAAATTTCGCGGCCGGGTTACGGCTCGAGTCGATTCTGAAATCGATGCATTTATGGCGCACGCAAACGGAACCCATGCACGACGGCACTGAATCAGCGACAACGGAAATCGACCACGGCGTCGATCTCGCAGCACTCTTGGATAGTCTGGGTGTCGGCCCGGGCACGCCGATCGCGACGCGTCTGGCGCACGATAGCGCCGCGAGTGCGCGCGCCGCCGCGGCGATCGCCGATTGGTTGAGTTATTTGCCGCGCGACTGCGTGCGCGCAATGGTCGTGGACGGCTGGCACTGGTCGAGCTAGCAAAGCCGCTCTTCGAACCCTCAGGCGGCCGGGGGACGGCCGCCTGCGGCGAGTTCCAGTAGCGCGCAGACCGTGCGCCAATTGCGCGCCGTAGCGGGCACGCCGAGCGTCTTCTCGGCCTGAGCCATGAGTTTCGACTTCCCCGCACCGTCCGGTGTGTGCAAATAAAACACCTTGCCTCGCAGCGCCCAGCGTTCCGTCCCGGAACGCAGTGTCTCCAGTTTTGCGCGGTCGACTCGCCCGGGCTCTTGCGCGAGAAAATGCAAATGCAATCGGCCGCCGTCCGCCTCGCTTCCAACCTCCGGAAACGGGTTGCCGGATGCGGCCGCGCGCAGCTCCATTAGACCGAGCACGAGCACCGGGGCCGTGATCGCAAATTCCGCCTGCAACACGCTCGCGATGCGAGCGGCCAAGGGGACCGAAGATCGGCTGGCCGAGCGAAATACGATGTTGCCGCTCTGAATATACGTTCTCACGTCACGAAAGTCCGCGGCCTCGAGCGCCGCGGCGAGCAGGCGCATCGACAGTTTATTGTTACCGCCGACATTCACGCCGCGAAGCAAGGCAATCCAGGTTTGCACTGGGCTAAGTTACCATGCACGTCGATCGACACTCACCTATCACAGCGGCATTCTTTGCCTTCGCCTTCAAGGCCGCCGTGGTCTGAGACACCCGCGCATCGATTGCGATACCATGCGGCGATGTCCGGGTCTCCTCCATCGAATCCACGTGAGCTGATCGTCGTCGGCGCGGGGTTCAGCGGCACGCTGACCGTCGTGAACCTTCTGCGCCATGCGCCCGAAACGGGGATGCGGCTGTCATTGATCGAGCGTCGCTCGCGCCAGGGTCGTGGCCTCGCGTATCACACTTGGGACGACAACCTGCTCTTGAACGTGCCCGCCGGCAATATGAGCGCACTGCCGGACGTGCCCGGACATTTCGTCGACTACTTGCGCAACATCGATCCCGCCTTCAACGCGGGCTCCTTCGTCTCGCGTCGGATCTACGGCGACTACCTCGAAGACACCCTGGCGCAGGCGCAAGACGCGAGCGCCGCCGTCCTGCAAAGAATCTCCGGCGAGGTCAGCGCGGTACGACCCGACGCGCGGAATCCCGGGGGCTACGTGGTCGAAATCGCCGATGGGCGCCGACTGCATGCCGATCAAGTCGTTTTGGCGCTCGGGCATTTTCCACCGCGCAACCCTCCGCTAGGTTCCGACTTCTTTGCGTCCGCGGCCTATGTTGCGGATCCTTGGAATTTCGAGGCCATCGACCGCATGGACGCGGGTCGACCGATCGCCATTCTCGGCGCGGGGCATACGGCCGTCGACGCGCTGTTTCGCTTGACCAGCCACAGCGACGGCAGAAAGGTTTATCTGATCTCGCGCCGGGGCTTGCTCACGCATGGTCACCGCTTTACGCCGAAGGCGCCGGCGTCGGGCGCCGGTTTGCCCGATTATTTGAACGGTCTGCCGAACACGGTGTTTGCGCATTTGCGTGCAGTCCGGCGCGAGACGCGCCGCAAGCTGCTTGCCGGCGACGATTGGCGCGATGTCATCAACGAATTGCGGCCTCACACCCAGGGCATTTGGCAGCGGCTTCCGGTTCATGAACGCGCGAAATTTCTGCGGCGAGTCGTGCCGTACTGGGACATCCATCGGCATCGTTTTGCTCCCGCGGCCTTCCTGCGCCTGGAGCAAATGCGGACCTCCGGTCAGGTCGAGGTGATTGCGGGCCAGGTGCTCTCGTTCGAGCAGCACGCTGACGAGACGATCGTTGCCATCCGGCAGCGGCGTGACGGCAGTCTGCGAGAGCTGGTCGTCGGCACGGTCGTCAATTGCACCGGTCCAAACTACGACATTGCGACGCTGAGCATTCCTTTGATCGTGCAGCTGCGTGACGAGGGTTTGATTCGCCAGGATCCTCTCAAGCTCGGCATCGAAGTCAACGAGCGCTATCAACTGCTCGGCCGCGATGGCGCCGAGGCGCGCGGACTCTTCTATGTCGGTCCGATGCTGAAGGCCCGCTATTGGGAGGCGATCGCCGTGCCGGAACTGCGCACGCACGCGTTGCGACTCGCCTTGCAGCTCGTCGCACCGCCGGTCGCCGGGTGATGCGTTCGATCGCTGCTCCATGGCGATGAAATTCTTCGCGGGTCTGCGGCCCCTCACGGGACGCGGCGCCTTGCGCGACACCATTGCCGGCGTGAATTTGGCGGTGATCAATATTCCGCAAGTACTGGGCTACGCGCGCATCGCCGGCATGCCGGTCGTGACCGGACTCTATACGGTCCTGCTACCGCTGCTGGCGTTCGCGGTGTTCGGCTCGTCGCGGCATCTGGTCGTCGCTGCGGATTCCGCAACGGCCGCCATTCTCGCTGCCTCCGTCTCACCGATGGCCACCCCGGGGAGTCCCGCCTATGTGGATCTCGTCGGTACAGTGGCGCTGCTGACGGCCGCCTGGCTGCTCGTTGCCCGACTGTTCAAGCTCGGATTTCTCGCGGATTTCCTGTCACGCACGGTGCTGACCGGGTTTCTCACGGGCGTCGGCATCCAGGTGGCCATCGGCATGCTCGGCGATCTCTGCGGTATTGCGACCCCGTCGCGCAATTCGCTGGTGCGCCTGTGGGAGATTGGCGGTGGACTTTCGCATCCGAACCTGCCGACCTTGGCGCTCGCCGTGTTTGTGACGACGACGATCATGCTCGGCAATCGACTGCTGCCACGCCTGCCGTTCGCTTTGATCGCGGTTGCAGGCTCGATCGTCGCGAGCGCGTCGTTCGGCTTGGAAGCGCGGGGAATCGCGGTGATCGGCGCGATCCCGGGCGGCCTGCCGTCGCTGCGGCTGCCGGTCGTGAGTTGGGACCAGACGCTTGCACTCGTGCCGATTTCCTTGTCGTGCGTCGTCATGATCATCGCGCAGAGCGCCGCGACATCGCGCGCGTTCGCAGTCCAGTACCATGAACAAGTCGACGCGAATGCCGACCTGCTCGGGCTCGCGGCCGCTAACTCGGCGGCGGCCGTCACAGGTGCGTTCGTCGTCAACGGCAGCCCGACGCAGACGGCGATGGCGGATCATGTCGGTGCGCGCAGCCAAGTAGCACAGCTCGCCTTGGCGGCCATGGTGCTGCTCGTCTTGCTCTTCTTGACGGGCCCTCTTCAGTACCTGCCGCGCTGCGTGCTTGCAGCCATCGTCTTCACGATCGCCCTCGGCATGGTCGACGTGCGACGACTGGGGGATATTCGGCGCGAGAGCCCGGGCGAGTTTTCTCTGGCCATCGTGACCGCGGCAGTCGTGGTTGTCGTCGGCGTCGAGCAAGGAATCTTGCTTGCGATCGCGCTGTCGCTGTTCCGGCACGTGCGCCACAGCTATCGACCGCATACGATGATGTTCATTACCGGCGACCAGGGACAATGGTTGTCGGTTCCAACCAAAGCCGGACAAGTGACCGAGCCCGGTTTGATCGTCTATCGGTTTGGGTCCGATCTGTTCTACGCGAATGAGAACGGCTTTGCCGAGGAGGTGCGCTCGCTGGTGCGCGCGGCCCCGATGCCGATTCGTTGGTTCATCGTCGACTCCGCCGCCATCACGGATCTCGATTTCTCGGCGGCGAAGGCGATCCTCGATCTCAGCGACGAGCTCGCGCACGAGGGCGTGACGCTCGTGTTCGGACGCGTCAACTATTATCTGCGCGCAGACATGGACCGCCACGGCATCAGCGCGGTTCTCGGCGACGCGCGGATCTGCACCACCCTGCATGCGGCGATCGCGCTGGCGCATGGTACGCGCGCGGGCGCCGGGCCCGGCGACGACGAGGTTGCGGGTTCGGCGGCCTAGCGGCGCGCCGGCACGGAGGTCCCGGCGACGCGCGCTGGATCCACATCCGCGTCGGTCAAGGTCTTCAGGAATGCAATCAAATCGTCGATTTCTGCGGCGGACAGCGCGGGTGCGGCGCCCGGCGCGCGATCGAGCGGCGGATCTCGATCGACATTGTTGGGAAAGCCGGGGGGCATGTCGTCGAAGGCATGAACACTGCCGTCAGCATTGCGCGAGTAGTATTTTTCAGGGTGAAGATCGCGCTCGACATAGAATTCCAAGACCTGGCGAAGCGAACTGAATACGCCGTTATGAAAGAAGGCGTCCCGGATTGCGACGTTACGCAAGCTCGGTGCCCTGAACATGCCGCAGTATTCAGGGCGGCCGGCGAGGTCCGTACGCAGGGGTCCGCAGAGCCCGAGATCGAAATAGTCTTTGTCGGCGTTGGCGGCAAGCCGAGGATTTCGCGGCACACCGACGTTCGCATAGTCGTAATCCGTGAACGCGGGCGGCGTATCCCCACGACTCGTGACGATGTGACAACTGGCACAATTGCCCTTGGCCGGATCTTTGAATAATGCGACCCCCCGCTCCTCGTCGGGTTCGAGGTCGATCTCGCCGCGCAGGAAGGCATCATACCGACTCGAATACGGCGAGAATTCGCCGGGAGTGCTCTCGAAGGCGTCGAGCGCCTGCAAGACTCCCGCGAAGGCCCGATCGACTTGCGCGAACAAGTCCGTGCCGAAGACGGCGCGAAATTCGGCAACGTACTCGGTCTTGCGCAATCGGCTGACGAGCTCAGCGGCGCTCGAATTGGCCATTTCATTGGCGGCGAGCAGCGGCAACCGAGCTTGTTCGGCAATCGACGCCGCGCGCCCATCCCAGGTGTACCCGCCTATCGGCGCGATATCACCGTCGATGAAATGATGTGCCAGGGCAAAAGGCGGCGAACCGCGAAGATAACGCAGCGAAGGTATCGCGCGGGTGCCCTGCTGAGCTTGGTCCCTGCCGCCGACCGCGATCGCGTGACCCGGCCGCGGGCCGTAGGCAAACCGTGGGTCATGGCAGCTGGCGCACGCCAGTTTCCCAGAAACGGACAAGCGCGGATCGAAGAACAGCTTCCGACCGAGTTCGGCCAAACCGACGCCTTGCCGGTCTTGCGTGCGCGACGGCGTTTGCGCGGACGCCTCGGTCGTTGCGGCCGGCGTGGCGGCGCCGCTCAGGGCCATGCAGAGAACGGCGGCAAGGCCGAGGCTTGCTCGATAGTGGCGTCGGGACATCGACCAAATACTAGGGCCGATGTATGACTGCGAAATGACGTCAAGGCAGCAGGCCGAGCCGGATCAGACCGGTCGCCGTCGCGACGATCGCCTCTTCGGTGGAGCGCGGCGTCCATGCGAGCAGGCGTTTGGCCTTCTCGCTACCGGCATTCTTGGTTTTGCCCAGCTCAGGCAGGATCTGTTTGACGGACGGATCTGCCAGAGCCGCCATGCGCACGAGCCAATTGGGGAGCACCCGCGTTGGGACGCGTTTTGCCGCCGCACCCAGGCGGGCCTTCAAGATCCGCGCGATTTCCTGCATCGAGAGAAAATCCCCCGCAACGGCCAGAAAGCGTTGCCCAGCAGCCGCCGGATTGGTCATGGCGCGCAGATGCAGATCCGCGACATCGCGGACATCGACGACTCCAAATTGCAGGTTGGGGCAGCCTGGGACGGAGCCGTCCATGAGGCGCTGGATGATCCGGACCGAGGTGCAGACGTCGGTACCCAATAAGGGACCAAGAATCACGACCGGATTGACGACGGCCAGCTCGAGCAGGCCGCCCTCCGCGGCCATGAAATCCCACGCCGCACGTTCTGCCAGGGTCTTGGATTTCACGTACGGCGCGAGATCGGCATCGAGGTTCGTCCAGTTGGCTTCATCGAATCGAGTGATGGAGGGATCCTGGCCGTAGCCAACCGCCGCGAACGATGAGGTTACGACGACACGCTTGACACCAGCAGCGCGCGCCGCGCGGAGCACGCGTAGCGTGCCGTCACGCGCGGGCGCAATGAGCTCGTCCTCGTGTTTGGGCACTTTCATGGGAAACGGCGAGGCAATATGGAGCACGTATTCACAATCGGCCGTGGCCTCCGCCCAGCCGCGATCGCCATCGAGATCGGCGACCACGAACGCGAGGCGCCCCTCCGTGGCCACGCCTCCCTGCTTGATCATGGCGCGCACCTCGGCCTCGCGCTGCAGATTACGTAGCGTGGTACGCACGGCATAGCCTGCCGCAAGCAGTTGCACGATCGTATGGACTCCGACGAAGCCGGAACCGCCCGTGACGAGAACCCGTGTCATCCCACTTCCCCAGGCTACCAGTTACCAAAGGGGTACAAGGTCACGAGCGTCATTTGTGCATCCACCGGGAAGCGGCGCAGGATGGTGCCGTGGCCCTCACCATTGCCGTCGCGAATTTTCACGACCGCAGCGCGCAGATCGCGCAGCTCCTGGACCCCGAGCTTCGGCGCGGCAGGTGGCGCATCGGTTCGGCAACAGTGCGCACCATAGATGGCCGTATCCTCAGGCAGCATCGCCAGCAGGCGAGTGGCCGTGGTCTCGTACGCGGACAGACTGGAGTCCTCCATGAACGCGTAAATCGTGGTCGGGTAGATCAGATCGCCGGTGAACAAGAGCTTTGCGCCGGCATCGTAAATGGACACGGACGTGGCCGTGTGGCCCGGTGTCCACAGAATTTGTATCCGACGATTCCCCAGGTCGATCATTGCATCGGGCTTCACCCATTCGGTGACGCGAAACACCGGTGGCTCGTGGGAGGAGTCCATGTATTGGTAGCGCTGCAAATGAAACACGTCGTCACGAACGCGCGTTCGCGTCTCGGGCAGGTCGATCATCGCGATCGAACTGAAATATCGGAGTCCGTTGGTGTGATCGAAATGCAGGTGGGTCGGAATCACCGTTACCGGCAAGCTGGTCAGGGTCGCGAGAGCGGGGTGGATGTCACGCGTTGTCGCACCGGCATCGATCAGCAAAGCACGCGACTTGCCGAGCAGCAAATACTCGTAGTTGTCTGGAGAGGCGAGCGGCTCACCGATCGCGTAGGTGTCGGGCGCGATCGCTTCCACGAGCCAATAGCCGTCGATCACGGACCCCGCCGGAGCACCCGCCACGGGCGGATCGGCGCTCAACGGAGGCGGTGTAATCGGCAGGTGCATTCTGACCATCACCATCTCTGCTTCGGCATAAAAAACCGGCGCATAGGCGAATCCGATGCCGGTCAGCGCCAGGAGCACTACCAGGCCGACGGTCAAGCGCTTCCATAGTCTCGTCAAGAGCGATTCCCCGTGATTGCGGTGATGCAGATCGGAGGGCAAGTCCTTCATTCTTGCTGAGTTGCCCAAGCTCTGTCACCCGGAATCGTCGCAGTGCTACTGTCTCGACACTTCTTCGAAAACGGCAATACGGTCAGCAATGGACAGCGAAGTCTTCGGACTGGCGCAGACACTTTGGGATTTCCTGAACCTGAACGGTCCGCTGGAGCCGTCGGATTGCATCGTCGGCCTGGGAAGTTACGATCTCCGGGTCGCGGACCGATGTGCAGAGCTGTACCACGGTCATTTCGGGCCACGGATTATCTTCTCGGGCAAGCTGGGCAATTGGACGAAGGCATTATGGGATCGAAGTGAAGCGGAGATTTTTGCCGAGCGGGCGATCGAGGCCGGTGTGCCGCGAAGTCGCATCATGCTGGAGGTGAAGTCGACCAACATTGGTGAGAACATCTTGTTTACCAAAGAACTCTTGAGCGAGGCCGGCAGCCAGCCCGCATCCGTGACCTTCGTGACCAAACCGGCGACCGAGCGACGCGTCTTTGCGACGAGCCTGCGCCTTTGGCCGGACATGCGGATTTTCATCACGTCCCCGAAGATCGGGCTTCGTGAGCAGTACGAGCATGGCATTCGCGAGAACTTGATCCACGAAATGGTCGGAGATGTGCAACGCATGACGATTTACCCGCGTCTCGGCTTTCAAATCCCACAAGAGATTCCCGTTGCCGTCTTGAGCGCCTATGAAAGACTGATCCGACTCGGTTACGACCAGCATCTAGTTGTTCAGTAGGCGGGGCTGGGTGTATTCACGGCGCTAGGCATGGGCCGCTGCGTCGGTGTCCGCGCCTGTGGGTGTCCGGTTGCGGGAAGACTATCAGAATGCCGATATAGTACTGTTAGTGGACTATCAATATTTTGTACTGTACGATTTTGACATGGAAAATGCAGACTCCCCCGCGAATACGGCCTCAATGCCGACGCTTCTGCGCCAGGCACGAACCGCTTACGCCTCGGCCATGCGAACCGCCTTGGCGGAGGCCGGCTATGACGACATCCCCAAGAATGGTCTCTATGTCATTGGAGGCTTGGCCGCAAAGGGCGCTGATTTTCCAATGGGCCGGCTCATCGCAGCGCTGCAACTGTCCAAGCAAGCGGCCGGGCAGCTGATCGATACGCTCGTGACCCGCGGTTACTTGCAGCGCAGCGTCGACGACGAGGACCGTCGCAAGCTGACCATCGGCCTCACCGAGCGGGGTTGCGTAGCAGCAGAAGTCTTGGCGCAGGCCCGGGCGACCGTGGACGCCCAAGTACTCGCCCTGGTCGGACCTGAGGACCTGGCAGGGGCGCGGCGCGCGCTGGTGGCACTTGCGCAGATCGGCCGCGAGGAACCAGGGCCGAGCCCCAGCGAGCCAGTCGAGCCGAATCCTGCATTGGAAATCAAGACCCGCACGGCGACCCTGGACGTGCAGAACGCGAATCTGGCGCAATCGCGTTTCGACGACGTGAACCTCAGAGCCTCGGTATTCAACAACGTTGCGCTTGCCGACGCGAGGTTCGTCAACGTCAATTTCAAGAACGTCTCGATCGATGACGTCAATCTGACCGGCATGACGATCAATGGCCTGTTGGTTTCGGACCTGATCCGCGCGCACGAAGGCCGGGCGATGGCGGTGCTGTACGCGAAGAACATCGAAGTCGTTCAGTCCTTCTATAAAGACCTGCTCGCACTGCGAGTCGAACACATGGCAAGCGACCATGTGCTGCTGGGAGCACCGCGGCTGCAACTTGCGGTCATACAAGTGCCGCCTCAGATTGCCGCGACCATCGAGATTAGTGCTCCACCAAGGCGCCGTAGCGAGACGCCCGTCAAACTCGTGTTCGAGGTTGCGAGTATCGCCAAGACGCGTGAACTTGCCGCGAGCCTCGGCGGCGAGTTGTATCCGCTGGAGAAGGAATGGACCTATCAGGGCTTTCGAGTGTGCGACGGCCAGGATCCCGAAGGCAATGTCGTACGGTTTCGCGAACGATTGGAGCGCATCAAGAAGTCAGTTTGAAACCGCTGCCGTATGCCGGCAAGGTTCTAGGGAGTTGCCGGCTTGAAGCCGGGATTTTTGAACGGAACCGGACTCGTACGATTGACGAGCGAGCTGATGGCACGCGACGAGGTCAGAGTATCGACGGTGGCTTTTTGATTCGAAATAAATCGCCATGCCGCTGCGAATGAAGGTGTTTCAGCCTCCCTTACGACCCGGATCAGTTCGGCCAGCATTTCGCTGCGATCGGGAGAATGCGCCACGAACCCTTCGCCCGCCAAAGCGATCGAGTCTATGCCGAGAGTGCCACAAAGCCGCCGCTTGGTGTTCGATCATGGTGACGGCGCGCGGGTATGGTTTGAAATGACCGTCACCCTTCAAGAGACACTCAACGGCACGCTGATCACGCTGCGTCAGCTATACGCGAGCCAGGAACTGCGCGATGAAGTAGTCGACCAGTAAGGCGCACTGCAGGGCGCGAAACAGCACCTCGCCAAGCTTGCTGCCAATTTCTTGGACAAGTAGACAAGCGCCGAGGCGGCGGTAACATGGCAAGCAGCGGCGATCCCGCGTTATTTCCTGATAGACGGCGGACGAACATTGGCGGTACAGATGCACAATTGGCTTGGCGCGACTTTCGTGGGCTTGGCTTTCAGCCTTGCAGTTGCCGCACACGCCGCAGGATTGCCACCCGCTCCCGAAAATCCATTGCAGGCGCAGACGTCCTTGGGATTCAATGTCAAGAAGATCTGCCCGGAGCTTCGGATCGTCGATACTGGAACCATGGCGGTGGCCGTATTCTGGCTGCCGAGCAGCGGCATCCCGTCGCGCATTTCCATCAAGTCGTCGTCGGGTTCGACCACTCTGGATTCCGCGACGATCAGTTGCGTCTCGAAACTTCGCTTCGCTGCGGCAACCAAGCTAGGCAGCGGGGATCCAATCGACACATGGCAGCAGTTTGGCTTGAGTTGGGCAAACCCAGCATCCGAACCGATCGCCGGCGCGCCCGCTGCGCTAGCGGTCGCTGCGAAACCGGATGACTCCGGTGCCCGATCGAACGACGTAACGGTCCATGTCTGCGTCGATGAAGCCGGAAAACTCAAGCAGGAGCCGACGATCGTCCACTCTTCCGGAATCGCATCTCTCGACCAGGCCGCGCTGCGAATCGCGGTATCGGGTTCGGCTTACTACCGGCCCGACACATCACCGAATCGGCCGCCCGCCTCCGGATGCGCGCAACTGCAGATCAAGTTCGACATCAGGTAATTCGGGACTCGTGCCATGGTGGCCGCGCCGGCGCGGACCCTCAAGGCGTCGATACCAGGAAGTTAGCGTCGTGGTCGAAGGGGCGCGAATGGCTCAACAACGCGCGGCGTGCGGTTTTCGTGTGAAGAAACGTGGCACAGGAGCCAGCACCAGCCAATTCGAGGTCGGGTCGGACGTTTATTCGTGCCGCGCTTGATGGACCTCACGTAACGCGTTACAGTGTAACGCGTTACACGTCGGAGAGAAACCATGGCACGAACGGCCGAACGGATGAAGGCTATGCGCGAACGACGCCGCAGTCGTGGCTTGCGCGAGTTGCGCCTGATCGTACCCGATGCACGCTCGAAGGCCGTTCGCAAGCGCGTCGCCAAGCAGGTAGCGGGTCTGGATCGCACGCTCGAGTTGGAGGCAATGCGATGGACTGAGTCGGTTTCAGAATTCGATGCCCAATGAGGCGCGGCGATGTGGTGACAGTCGCGGCAAGCGGCGACTATGGCAAACCGCGTCCTGCAGTGATTGTCCAGACGGACGCACTCCCAGGCGCACATGCATCGGTGGTGATCTGCCAAATGACTTCTGAATGCAGCGATGCGCCTGACTTCCGAGTGACCATTGAGCCGACTGAAGAAAACGGGTTACGAGTTAGATCGCAGGTGATGGCCGATAAGCCCGTCACCGTTCGTCGGGAGCGAATTGGACGACAGGTCGGTCATCTCGACGGCAAGGACATTTTGCGCCTGAATATCGCTTTGGCATTTGTCATGGGTTTGGCGGACTAACCGTTAAATTGTGAGTGTGCCGTTTTCAATGGATTGCCGAGCGAGTCGGCACAGGTCGCATTTCACGACGAAGTCGTGACCTTCACCCGCGCGCAAAAACTCTACGGCCGAGGCGTTGGGTATGTAGACGTTCACTTGCTCGCTGGCGCGGCTATTGACCAATGCCAGTTTTGGAGCTTGGACGAGCGACTCAATGCCGTGGCAACGCGCATCGCGATAGCCGTCAATCCTGGACTAGAGGATGTAGGCGGCGCGTTGCAACAGCGCGAGGGACGAAATTACATTTTAGCGGGGAATACAATGCGAAATGTCGCCGCATCGAGCTCGAAAATATTGAATGGTAAGTGTCTATGCGGCTCGATCCACTACGAAGTGGAAGACCAATTCCGCTACTCGCTGAATTGTCACTGTTCAAACTGTCGGCGTGCGACCGGTGGCACGTTCAAGCCGTTCGCGGGGATTGAGCGAGGGAAGCTTAATATTTGTGACGGAGCGGACCGCCTTCTCATCTTTGGTGATGAGTCTGGACATGATGCGCACTGCGGCAAGTGTGGATCACTGCTCTATTCGCTCGTGCGGGACGCCACCTTCATACACGTTACGCTCGGTACATTGATTGATTCTCCGTCGATTCGGCCTACCGCCCACATCTTCGTAGGATCCAAAGCACCGTGGTACACGATCACGGACGATTTGCCGCAATACGAAGAGCTTCCCTAACGCTCTGGCCGGTTCGTAGTTTCGACGTTTCACCACAGCCCGGCAGGCGGCGCTGGGCGGATGAATATTACCGTCGCAACGTCGCAACGTCGCATCTTGGCCGACGGCACTCATCTTTGAGCGACCGTCAGGCACGAACCGATGTTGGCGGTGATCGGCCCATATTGGCTGGAGAGTGGCGCGGGCGATGGCAATCGAAAATGCCGCTTTGGACCCAAAACTCATTTGAACTCAAGGTGTTATGAGATCGACCGAGCGCTGCGTGCGATTTTTGTGTGAAAAATGGTGCTGCACTGGCCAGCCCCAGCCAGCGCTGTTATTAAGTACGAACACCGGCGCAGCTTCGACCTTGCTACGAAACGCTACGATGTGCTACGCTAGGAGACATGAAAATCCGCACCATCACGCAGCGAGAGCTTCGTAACGAGTCCGGCGCCGTACTCCGTGAGGTGGAGGCCGGGCGCACGATCATAGTGAGCCGAAACGGCACGCCCGTCGGGGAGTTGCGACCGATCAAACGCCGTCGCTTCGTGGCTCGCGCAACCATCGCGGATGCGTCAGGAAACGCCGGACGGATCGATGCTGCGCGATTCCGTGCGGAGCTCGATGCGGTAGTCGATCCCCACCCTCATGACTGAAGCAAGTCGCGGTGTTCTCGACACATCGGTTTTGATCGATCATGACCTCATCGCTTCTGAGCAACTTCCTGATGAATCGGCAATCACGTCGGTTACGCTGGCCGAACTCGCGGCGGGCCCGCATGCAACAGAAAATCCAGATGAACGCGCCAAACGCCAGGATCGCTTGCAGTGGGCAACAGCCACCTGGGATCCACTGCCTTTCGATGAGGAATCGGCGCGAATGTACGGCAGGGTCTTTGCGGCCACGCGGGCTGCAGGACAATCCAGTAGGGCGCGTCTCGCGGACTTGCTTATAGCCTCGACGGCTGCCGCCAATGGACTGCCACTCTACACACGCAATCCATCAGACTTTGGCGCACTGACAGGCATACTGAAAGTCGTGAAGATATAGTTTACCTCCCCTTCGCCACCCTTTCTTGGCAACGGCGGCCTCCAAATCGCTCAATCCGCAAATCTGAGCAGTCGTGCTGATTATGGCGTTTGACGCCATACCATTGTTATGGCATCTTGTGCCATATGAAGGCAGTACTTGCATTCCATGACAAGCAAGTACTGCCGGATGGCGCCATCGTTGAAATGAAGATC
>Ga0116231_10001472_pt1 | contig 48143 bp, 36 predicted proteins | sample S1TSphgellanicum_2_FD_89695 | JGI IMG/M metagenome (GOLD analysis project Ga0116231, IMG submission 89695) | Host-associated microbial communities from peat moss isolated from Minnesota, USA - S1T2_Fd - Sphagnum magellanicum MG | ecosystem: Host-associated > Plants > Peat moss > Unclassified...
GAGCCCTTGAAAAGACTGTTGCAAAAGTCTTCTAGGGCTCATACTACCCCATGAGCTACTTAGGCTACTTATTACCTTAAGTTTACTTCACTTTTATTTTTACTTGATTTAATTTACTACCTTTTACTTACGTAATTACTTACTGGCCTTTGCTTACGTAACAATTCATTTACTTTATTTACTTTCATTATATTATTACTGCTGTAACCAAGGTCAAACAAAACTTTAAATGCCACGATAAATTTTTATTTATTTTTTATTATTTATCACAATTAACTGCCCTAGAAAGTAGTGGTAATAACTGTCATGTTGTTGGGGAGATCAGGTTTTACAGACAGACACACACACTGACAGACGTAGTGAATTAATATATAAGATAATTGACCTAACATTGCCTTTTTAGTCTTTAGCATTCCAATGACATTTCTTACATTCAATTCCGAAAAATGAAATGTAATAGTGAATTGTGTCAAGTGCACACACAAGTTCATGCTAGATAAAATTAATTGTAAATATTCAATAATCTATAGATTGATGAAATATGATCACACCAAAATGTATATCACATGAATGAAATTGGATCATGGATGAAATCAACTATAAATAATATCCAATTGTCCACAAATGGAGAAATGTGATTCGTTTCATATCATGAATGAAATAATAACAACAATAATAAACAAAATGAATGAAACAATATTTCAAATAAATGTCACAAATAAAATACTTATATCACATGAATGAAAATGGATGAAATTATCCATGAATATCCAATCATCCATACATGGATGAAATGTGATCTCATCCAAAAATTATCACATGAAATGCAAAACTATATATGGACAAAATTATCCATAAATATCCAATTGTCCATAGATGGATGAAATGGTATTTGTCCTATAGAATGAATGAAAAAATAACAATTAATGAAATTAATGAAACAAGATTTCAAATAAATCTCCTAAATAAAATATATGTCACATGAATGAAAAAAATTTCATGCATGAAATTCAACATAAATGTCTAATCATCCATAGATTGTTGAAATGTGATCATATCCAAAAAAAATAATATGAACTAAAAAACCATTTGTGGATGAAATTAACCATAAATACCCGATTGTCCATAAATGGATGGAATGCAATCACACCCAAAAAAATCACATTAGTTTATTATTCATGGATGAAATCAAGCATGGATATCATGAATATCCAATCATCCATAAATCAATGAAATGTCATCACACCAATAGAATTATTATCTCAAATGAAATTTTCAATGCAAATGAATAAATTTACCTTGCATGAATAAAATCATGTTTAGATACATGAAATTTACTTCACATATCATTTGGCCATATGGAAATTTATGAAAAATGAAATTGTGTTTATCATGGATTAAATCAACCATATGGATGAAATGAAATTATATGGACAGACTTTGACAACATGAATTATTGAAATTGATGTCAAAGATAACAAATCAATCATGTTGATGACACAAATGCTCCATAGGATTTGGCTAATAGTGTTCAATATATATATATATATATATATATATGGATGAAAATCATTATATTGATAAAATTGAAAACATGAATTATGAATAACATCACATGGAAAAATTACATTCATGATTGAAAATTAATTTTGTCCGTATATGGTGTTAGCTATTGTGAAGTGTACATATATTTAAATTATTCTTCCCAATTGTTTAAATGATTCCTTGTTATTAACTTACATTATTACCTCCTTGAACTAAACTTCAAAACTAATAATTTTCAACCTCATTTTGTTGTTTTTACACATATTATGTACATTTCATAATGGCACTAAAAACAAGAAATCCATGAATTGATCATTTTCTTTTGATGTTACACATGAATTTGTTATTCAAAAATTCCATTTAATATAATTTGTCCAAACTAAAGGTAGGTTTTGCCTACTTTCTCCTTTTTCAACAAACTTGCCGTTGTAACAACTGAATATTTGCGACCAATTGCAACACCCTAAGTAGAAAACCATAAGTGTTTCACATGGCATTTACAATTTGGTAAATAATTAATCACATCCTCAAAATGTTAATTTGATATTCACTAATTATACTTGACATTTGACATTTTTCATCTTTTTATCCATAATATATGAAAAAAATGAATGACAAATCATTCATCAATGTTTACTTTTTATTTTTGAAGCATAAATTTAAGACAAGTTATGAAGTTTTTTTAGATGGGCCTTATGGAAGCTCTTATGAAAGCTTACATGCTAAACAATCAAAGTAGGTATAAATACATGTAGCACAACTTCTTAGTTTCAATTTAATTAACATTATTCCAATGTTCAACCTCATACAATGTGAACTATTTCATTTTTAAAAAAATAAAATCATGTTCATATTTTTTCATGATATGAATAATCTTGTTTTCATCTATGTTATTATATTTGTGCTTGGTTGGAATTATCATTTGGAAAGTCATCATAGTTTTCACAACCTTAATATTTTTTTATTGTGTTAAAGATCATAGAAAACTTCATACTTGTGAATTTTTAATGATTAAAATTTTGAAAAATTAAATTAGGTGAAACATTTATTGTGGTTCAAGTTATATTTGAAAATAAATATAAATATCTACATAACAAATCACTTTCATAATTATTTGAATGCATATTATATGTTTGAAATAGCTAATTAGGTTTTTAATTGTATATGTTGGTGTTTCATGTACCTAACTAGTTGGGCGTTGAATTATTTATCTCACCTAATTGCACCTCACTTTCAATCAAAACAAAACTATTGGAAATGAATAACAAAGGCCAACTTAACATTTTATGGTTCATATATACTCTCAAAGTGAGTGGGAAGTGTGTGAAAAAGCAACAAAAGAATTTAGAATTTTTCTAATGGGGATGGCTATTTGAGGTGCAAAGTTCAATGTGTGAAGTACATTCTAACATCCTAGTAGGTAGAAATTGTTTTAACCTTAAAATTACTTTTTTTGTTTAGGTGAAGTTCAAATTTATTTTTGTTTTAATGTGCATGTCATCTTTCCCAATGTGTTCAAGATCCTTCTTGGCACCCATGTGTCTCTCGCTATGCTTTTCATTGTGTTTCTTAACACCCACCACCATCCCTCATCATTCTTGTCATTCGACCCAACATCTATTATTGTCCCATATATATGTTGTCTTTTTCAACATCCCCCCCCCCAAAGTCATAAGACACCTTTGCCATTGATCTTGTCCCCCTTTGCAAATCATCAAAATGGTCACAAGCAAGAAAGTGACAAATTTGTACTTCATGATGTTAAAAATATACAAGTTAATCCTATTTTGAGACCAATTCACCCCATATCCATGTTATTCTTGTATTTCATTTTTGGCATTGAACCTTGGCATTAAATTGATTTTCGAAGCTTACAACATGGGATGATTGATAGATGTTAGTAGATAGTAATTTCGCATTGCACACCAACACCATAAGCATTCATGAAAAAAAACACACCATGTAACCACAATATCTTTTTAAATAACCTTAAAATAAACCTTTAGTATAACATTAATATACCTTTAATGTACATTTAATATAATCTTATTAAAACTTCAATATTAAACCTTAAAAATACCCATCATGATATACACATAATATACCTTAATATATTTGTAATATTACCTTAATACAACCTTAATACACCCATGTAGGTATGATTTTTATACATGTGACCTAATACATGATAGTATGCCTTTTAAGGCTAGGCACACCCCATGATTCTATGACTAGTTTTGGTCACTATTACAACTAATGGGATATTGTAGTACCTTTACCATTTTGGCAACAAATTGCTAAATAATTATTTGAATTTGAAATCTAAATTTCGGCACTTGGTTTTTTAAGTTTGAAATTTTTAGCAAGTAATGATTATACAAAATAATAAACATGGTTGTGTCAATGTTATGGAGTAGTCTAGTGTGTTTAGATTGTTTCAGTTTTAAGTCACTATCATGGAAGGTCTATGGTTCAAATCTTGATAGTTGAACTTTTAAATTTATTAAAATTTGGCACAAATAATGAATCATTTTTCAAAAGTTCAACAAAACAAAAATTAATTTAATTTATGCCAAATTGGTAAAGGTATTATGGTATATAGAAATATTCTTGGATGAAGGAAAAAATAGTCACAACATAATCATAGGAATGACCATAATTGGTAAATAGTTGCAAAAATGACCTATGTTAATTGCAAGAAACATATATTTGCATGTATTTACAAACAATGTGGTTGCATTTTGGTAAGTTTATTATAATGATCATCCCTTATTGTTTTCCATTGGTTAATTTGTCATTAACTCATCGTTAATTCTACATCCTCATCATCCCTATCAATAGCCCATCATTCCTTATCATCCCCAACCATAACTTGTCATTCCCTACCATTAGCCCATTAGTCTAAATCATTGATCCAATGTCCCCACCATTAGCCTATTGTCCATTGATGTCCTTCATTCCCTACCATTAATTCATTGTTCCCCATCATGACATTGGTGTTTTCTATAATTATTTGAACCAAACTAAGATTTGTCAAACCTTCCAAGCTCACTAGAAACCTATTTTCTAATTAGCACATTTAAATTTGCAAAGACTTCTTAAAAGTCCATAGGATAGGCAACCTTGATAATTATTAGTTTAAACAACTCAAATAGTAGCATATCATTATATTACATATCATTTTTTTCTTGCGAAGAACATATTATAAGCCTAAAGTTAATATTTCACATTGTATACTTATTTGCTTTTGGTTTTTAGAAGTAATTTTTTATAATTGTAATATAGGGCATGAAGGGTATTCAATTATACTTCCATCCATTTTGATAGTATTTTTTTGTTTCATATGCATGATTGATACTAAAAATGAATATATAAATATATGTAGGTTTATTTTAATTTATCATGTTTCTACCTTGTTTTCTTCTAATTTGCATATGTCCAATTTAATGGTTGGATGTGGGGTGGATATTTATGTAATTCCATAGTGCATTAATGGGTCCAACCATGCTATTGCAGACCAAAACAATTGTAGCCATTGTTTAATATTTCATATTTTAAAGTCATAATTTAATTTGGTGTTGAATTTTTTTGATATATTCATATAACAACATTCACAATATATCATTTGTGAATCAATTTGAAATCAATATAATGAAAAAAAATACCAATATTTTTCTAAACATTGTAAATTCATTTAAAGCAAATTATAAATTATTTGAAGTTTTTAAATAATAGTTTTTCCACCGAAAATCAATATAAACCTTAACATAATAATAATTTCTTAAATGAAATATTTTTGAATTAAAAAAATTCAAAATATTTTAACAATATTTCACATTAAACTATCACCTAAGGGGGGCAAGGTTGGTTCCTATTAACATGGTTGGACCTTAATATTTAAAGGTCTTCTAGTTGGCTAAAAGTTTTAAGCACAATAATCTCTTATTGAATTGAACCAAATTTGGAGTTGAGTGCATTCATAATGTTAAAAGCTAAGGGCACCAACTAATTTTTTTTTCCCCAAGCATTGCATATGACATTGTGGCATTCATGTGTTGGTCTATTATTTCAAAATTTGCATCTTTCACACCCAATTTATAACATTGTGGTAGGTTTATTTTTTAAATTACTACAATTTGATCATTATATCTATTATGTGTTGATGTGTTTTATCAACTAAAAATGAATACACTTTCCTATAGACACATCTTCAAAATTTATGATTTCTATGGTTAAAAACATGTTTAAACCGAAGGTGTTGAATTGCATTGTAAAAATGAAGTTCATCAATTTCAATTCCTTTTGTTCTTTTAATCATCATTATTAGGATCCTCTTCAATCTTGAAAAGGAATGATGTACATTCTATAAGGAAACATGTTGCTTGAAAAAAACAACTATTAACCCTAAAATTTTAAATGTTATCACTTTTAGAATATTTTCAATTTGCATCAAATTTTGGACATTGAAACTTTGCAAGCAATGGAACCTATTTCCAAAAACAATTATAGTCCAAATTAAAGTTGTAATTCCTTTGTGATTTTTCAAGAATACATAATTGTAATTTGAAAAAGTATCCATCCCCTTAAATGGTTCCTAAAACTTTGAATGCATCTAACTAAATTGTGCAACCACTATGAAAAAAGGTTTGCAACTTGCTTTACGATTGGATTTTCTAGTTGCAAAAATCATTTACAACTCCACATATTTCTACATCTTGAGTTGCATCAAACAAATTGCATTAGTTGCAACAAACACATTGTACTTGTATATGGAATTGTATATTATTGGTAATACATGTAACTCCATGCAACTAGGTGTAACTTGTTGCAATTGGGTTGTCCACGTAGGTTTCCTACACAAATAAACTTCAAACAAATGGAAATCCAACATTGCATTTCATTCATCCATCGATAAGGAAAGTCTATTGATGTCTATTGCAACTAATTTGTAATTACCATAGAACTATTTGAGTACCATTACATAACTTCATTTCCATGTTTTCTAGCAACTAGATTGTAACTTTCTTACATTTGTGATCTACTTATTGCAAGCAACTATTAGTGATAGGAAATGGAAAATTATGTAACCAATTAAATATTTATTTGCAACTAAATTTACTAATTTGGTACAAATTTTGAAACTTTTTAACAACTAGTGGTTGCACAATGGTACTATTTTGCAACTTATTATGAAATTGGTAATGGTAATATTATTTGCACATTGCAATTTATGCAAAACTAAAATGATATTCATTAATAACTTTGTAGGTATTGTGATCCCATGTCACCATTATTCATCATCATGTCCACTAGATATTTCACACACATTATAAATTTCGAAATTGTATTACATAATGTAGAATAACATTCCATCAATATTAATAAACAACATGAAATTGACTTGAAACTATATACATTGACATTAAAGGTTGGAAATACATTACAAAAACATTTTGAACAATGTTCATTCCTATTGAAATATATTTAAACTATGAATCTATAATATAATATATAATTACTTATAACAAAGGTCCTCATATTCCCATATAAATGGTCAATACTCAATAATCAAATATTGTCATTTAAAATCATAAAAATCAAAATTATATTGTCATTTGTATCTCCACTTCGTGAGATGCCTTCCCTTATTTTGTTGCCATGGAACAACCCATAATTTTTTCATTCAACCTTTTCTACTTTTGAAACTATATTAATTTAATATTCAATCTCACATGTGAAATGATGTCAATGATAGATAAATAATGTTACATGTCCATATTGTTAACTCAACTTAAACTATTTTGCGACTACAATGCAATTAATTCCATTCACAATTACAACATATATGAATTTTCATAACCAACATATCATTAAAGTATGATTCCCATGATACTATTTGTAATTACATACAATCTAAACTCCAATCTACACAACAATGGTTTTCAAAAGAAGATACATCAAATACTTATAAATGCATTGATTAGGTTTCACCATGTAATTTGATTTCTTGCCACATTTTCCTTCAATCACCTTGTCCATTTTGAAAATTTCCATACTATGATATGACATCACATGTGAATTGAATCCAATAACATGTAAATAATTTTGTAATTAACAAAAAAATCTAGATGTCCATATTATCAATTTAAATACAATTGTTTTACAACTACAATTTCACTATCTTTGCTATTAAGCCACATACATAAAATGCAACATAACACATCAAATTATGACTTGAAACAAATTTTTTATAAACAATGCATACTCTTACACAATGGGGAATGCAAAATAAGATCAAATACACATGAAACAATTAAAGTATGGAGGTCAATTTCATCATATTTGATGTCTTGCTTCACTAAGTTATTTTATTATTCATTTTCTTGCGTGTTTTGATTTGGTTTACTAAAACAAAAAAACCAAAATGTTTAGTGGCATATAATAATCAATAACCTATAAACATTATATCAAATCACATGCATTTTTTCTTAAAATGTATTATTTTTCGAAGTATAATTTTCAAACCAAGTGTGTTCAAACAAAATGGATGTTGTTGTCACATTTTTTCCCCAATATATAATCAAACAAAATAACATTCATGGACCTTCAAATCTCCATGTTTTTTAATGAACAATAAGATTTGCAACATTGTCTTTCATCTTTAATTTAAAATTGAAAATGAAAAAAGGGAATTGAACAAAACAATGTAACACATAATATCACAATTGTATCATCAAACAATGAAAACAAAAGTAAACAAAATGTTTGAAGAAATAAGGACCCTCTCCTTTATAATTAATCTTGAATTTCTTGAAATTAGCCATATTGACATGAGTTTTGTTGATGCAAAGGGGTAAATCTATTGACTTATTACCACATGGTGTTTGTTTTTGCATATTATTCCACCCAAACTTTAACTTCTCAGATTTCAAATTTCAAATATCAAGTTGCAATGTAGTTGCATTATAGTTTTCACAATGATCATTTGTTCGCAATGACCAATTAGGGCCATTGATGGAAAGGAGAAACCTATTGACTTATTGTCATATGTTGTTTGCTTTCATATATCTTGCCTAAACCTTAACTTCTCAAACTTCAAATTAGTTACACAATAGTTGTTCATAATGACCCATAAAGGTCACCGATGTAACATGAGAAATCTATTAACTTATTGTCACATGTTGCTTAGTTTGGTATATCTTGCCCAAACTTTAACTTTTCAAATTTCAAATTCTAAGTTGTAATCTAGTTGCATTATAGTTGTTCACAATAATCACTTGTACATAATGATTGATAAAGGTCATCAATGAAGCTTGTAATCATTTAAAGACAATGTGGCATTTAATGCGTCACAATGGTAGGACCGTATCGCCTAAGTTTGTACTTCAATTGTAAGATAATTATATCAAACAATTGCACTTGCAAGATAATTAAACTTAACAACTAATGTGCAACTTGAAAGAAAAGTCAAAAATACGTTGACTAGAATTGTATATGACACATATTTTCACCATAGGTGCATATATTATATAATGATCAATATATGACTGTAATAAGATTTTATGAAATTTTGACATGGCATTTAAAAAAATAAATCCATCATATTTTAATAAAAGATGAAACATAGTTGCACATAAGTTGCATAGGCACACATGAGTTGCAACATAATTGCACATAAACTACATAGTTATAGGGTACTAAGGTCTTCACGTACACAATTTTTTCATAATGAATTTACCTCTTGTTAAAATTTCAAAACTTGAACCTAGACATGGTTGATGTTTTAAAAAAAAACCATATTTACTAATTATATAAATATAAGTTCTTAAAAAGGGGAATACTAAAGCACTATTGTTTAAGAAAACTATTAAAATTAAATATTTAAAAATAAAAATTAACACATAATTTTATTTTAAACATTGTGCAATAATTGGAAATATTGATACTAGAAATGAATTTTAGTTTGAGTTGTGTTTAGTGTGCATGAAATTAAACTTGATGTCAAAATTTATTTCAACTCCAATTTTTCCAAAAAATCTCCAAATTGATTTTTTAAAAATTAACTAAAAATGTTATCAAAATTTCATGCCCCATTCATCTTGGGAGTGTTTGAACCTTTACATGTTTTGGCTTCATTCCCATCCCATTTCCAATGGACTATTTCAACCATGGTCATTAACCGAAAGCCAAGGTCATAACACAAAGGCCTCCCATGTCCTTTTTTGTCTATGAACAATCCTTGAAACCGCGTCCATGTTGTTTCCTTTAACAAATTTGGAAACCCGATGTTCATGGGTTAGTCTCTAATGATTTCAAAAATAGTGTAAGTTCCAAATTTTTTCAAATTTTTTTGGGATTTCATTTTTTTCTCCTTTACCAAAGGCATTGTTGTTAATTTTTTCAAATCCTTTTCATATTTGTAGTGTTTACATCACCTTTAGTCTTGGGTCTTCCATTCATTTTTTTAAAATTTAATTTTGGCAATTACAAATGTTCTTCCTAAAAACTTCTCATGTTGTCTATAGAAAGTTAAAAAGTTGAATGATTTGGTTATCTTCATTAGTTATTCCACTATGAGGCCCTTGAATGAAAACATGATTGAATGCATTGAAGTATGGTCCCAAATTGTCTTTAACAAATAATTCAAATATGATATAAGGATTTAATGGAATTTGAATGATAGAATCACAATTTACATAAACACAACCTTTGGTCATGATATTCAAAGATCATGTACACAAAAAAAAATGATGCACAAAGAAATCTTGTCCATTTCAACCTTATGTATCTGATTAATGTGCAACTAGTGTCCAAATAAACTCATTTTGCAACTACATTTGTAGTAGTCATACATGTCACCATAGTTGCAAATGTTTGTTATTGCATATATGCAATTACATTATGATGAATCCAAATTTTAATTGTACATGTGATTATTATTTTTGATTATCACATGTTTAGATGAAAATATTGATAAAAGGTGAGCACGTGTCAACCATTATTGGTGGCATCCATTCATGGTTGACAACCAAATTGCTTTTGTAAAAATATTTGCAAATACACTTAGATGACTACATGATATGTGCCATCTTTGCTATTACAATCCAAAGTGTCCAACTTCATTTATTGGTGAATAGGTAGGTTAAAAAGGATATTATTACCTAGTAGGTAGATTAGGTTAAATAGGTTAAGGAGGACTAGGAGGCTAGGTTAGACAACCCTAGTAAGTTAAGCTCAAATAGATAGATTATGTGAGCCTAGTAGGCTAAATTAGCTTAAATAGATGTAAAGTACAAGTTGCTCTTTAGACATGCAAAATTGGTTATAAATTTGTTGTGCTTGCACAAGTACTTATGCAAGTAAGATCTTTTTCAATTTTGCATGTAAGGAATATATTTCCCAAGTAAGGTCTTCTTCAATCTTGCACACAAGGAATATATTTCCATTGAAATTTAAATTACATGCTAAGATAATTGGTGCTTGAACATGGTCATGGCTTAATTTCATGACATGAACAAGAAATCATTTTGTATATTTAGCATGAAAAGAAAAAATTCAAAAAGATCATTTGTCATGCTCAACATGATTGATATTGCATAACCATTCGAGCCACACATATGTTTAATCATGATAATTGCCTATGTACCATACATAAATTTGGTGTTAAATAATTCATGGATATTTTATGTGTACCTCCGAATTAACATTCGAGGCAATTTAGGAGATTAACTTCTCCCAAAATTTTGATATGAAACCAATGGATTTAAGCACAAAGTCTCTAGTGTAGGGTAGAGCGCAATGTCGCAAGATTTATAAAATAAGGGCCCATGTGAAGTAGAATTGAATGCAAGTGATTTCACTAAAGCCACAATCAGGGGTTTTATTGGGCATAATGACTTGTTCTGAATTTTTCCCCTATGTATTCATTGATTATCACAAGAAAATAAAATAAAATGAAAAAGTTTAAAAAAATAGAATGTTCATCACAATAAAAATACACTAGGTAATGTGCCTTCCAATTATGCTACAAAAAATAAAAAAGTAGGTTTTCGTGTCTTCAATTGTGTTCCATGTCGTTCATTAGAAGATAAATTAGTGACAACCTGCATAGTAAGTCTTTTCAACACATGATTTCACACAATGTAGATTTTGATATCAATGATAGAAAACTGTGTTTGGATAAATCCTTGTTATGGTTAATGCAATCATACAAAAAATAATGAAATTTGACACATTACAATGAATAACCTAGAAAATTGCCTTCATTTGGGAGGGGGATTTAAAACACTCCCTCCTAAACTACGCCAAGGAATACATGCTTTTACAAATTGAAAGTGTTTTTTTATTGAAGTCAAGCAAACACACTTCTACACAAGAACATCTCCACCAACACATTGCATAACACATTTGGATGAAGATTTATACAAATTTGCGTAATGGGGTCAAATGTTTGTAGCTTGGCATTTTTGTTCAACATGTCGAGGTTGGCAAAACCACAATCTAATGTCTATTCTTTATTGGTCCAAGTAGTTATTATTAATAAGTTTTAACCTTTTTATTGTATTTAGATTCAAGTTTATGGATGAGGCTTGTAATTAGTAATCAAGTAGTTTTGGATGGGAGAAATATTGTTGGAAGGCCAAACTCCTATTATGGGTGGAGTTGTTTCGAGAAGGTGATTGAAACTACACTATTGTATGGGATGGTCACTTTGAGCAAACAAGCGTTGAAATCGATTAATTTTAAGTTATAAAATCATTTCGACACTTGAAGTTAATGATTTTAGTTTCTACACATAGGGTTGTCAAAATATTTTTACTATAGTTTTGTAAATTTGTTTCTTGTCCATTGCTTTTCCATCATCAAAGTTATTCCATAAGATATCTTGAAATTACCATTCAAAAGCAAAACTAAAATCCTAAATTTGAATAAAATTTTGTATCTATACTTTTTTTAGTTAAAAAAAAAATTGTCTCCTTTTATGAAATGTGAGCCATACATAGCTCACACTAGGCAAGATGGACCAAGTTTCACATTTTCATTGCTCCAATTTGAAAATTTTAGAATGTTTGTCAATATGGATTACAAACTTTTATACAATTCATCAAAATTCTCATGAAATTTCTAAGAATTCTAACTTTTAAAATTTTAAATTAATTTTCTGTGAGTCTAACAAGGAAGTAGGGTCATCATTTTTTTTGGGGTGGATTTTTGGACCATGGTGACAATTATTTAGGGAAAAACTTGGAGGTTTTTGATTTTCCAATGCAATTTTGACTAGAAATAGTGATTTTTTAATCATGTATTGCCAATATTTCAACCTCCCAAATTTGAATAGATAAATAAATAAATAAATAAATTCCCCCCAAGGTAGGGTACTTCTTCTGCACATAGATATTGAAGAAAACTAAGATCTAGGGTGGCAGAATATGTCATTTTCTTGATCACATTATATGACATAATCTTCCAATCATGATCATACACTTGTAATAGTGACCAAAATGTGTCAGTTGAGAACATGAATTGTGCTTTACATATTGGAATCTGCCATTCCAGACCTAAAATGTTACGGAATAGCCTTGCCCTTGCCCATTATGATGGGTGCGTCCCGTAGCTCACCCTAAGGGGCTTGTGGGGGTGCATTACCCAATATAATGGGTAAGGGCTTGACCATCCCATAATATACAAACCAATGTTAGCGAGTTTTGGGTTTTGGGTTGGGTCTTGATTTGGATCCGGGTCTAAGAACTAGATTCAATGGGTCTACATGGATTTGGACTTGGCCTAGAACTGGACCCAATGAGTCTACATGGACTTGGAATTTTACCTTAGAATTGAACTCCACGTGTGTTAAGAATTTTTTGTAGGGTCCATGTCATGTAGGGTTAGGTACGGTTTAAGGTCTTAGGTTTAAGGTTTAGGATTTCTAGGTTTTAAAGACTTAGGTCTAAGTTCTAAGGTTCTACTAGAGTTTAAGGTCTTAGGTCCTAATTTTGAGCTTTAATACACAAGGGCATTTGTGATGATAAACATTAAAATGACCTTTACACCAAAATTTTGTGAGTTTTGCTATGTTGGATAAAGCTCCAAATCACACCCGTGTTGGTGGAGACCAATGTTGATTAATTGTTTCCTATGTCGTTTCTTATATGTTCTTCTTAGGGAACATGTTGGGGGAACACTTTGAGAACTTTGAAAGTTCATTGAGAAATTAAGGGAACTTGATGAGAACACCATGGGAACTTTTTGAGGGACTTAGTGGGAACACCAAAATCGGAAAAGAAAACACCAAAACTGCTTTAAAATCGACTTTGGAACTCTTCTCAACACTAAAAAAATCAAAGTTCAAACTTTGGCTTAAACTCGAAAGAAATTGTAGGCTTTTTATATATAAGGTTGGAATTATTGAACTCGGAACTCTTGGTTTAAGAGAATTTGATCTGGTTTTGGGAATCTGTGGGTTTTAATTTTTAAAAAAAAAATTTCCTTGAACTCAAAACCCAAAGTTCTTTCAATTTATTTAAAATTTATAATAATAAAAAAATAAAATTAAAAAGAAAAAGAAAAAGAAAAAGAAAACCCTAAACGTAAATGAGACAATGTTTTTGTTGGTAAAAACCAAGAACTGGCCAACCCTTATACAACCTACAAAATGTCCAAACCATGGTGTTCGAATGTCTCAGAAAGGGCAGAGCCATAAGGCAGATAACCCCTCCTGGTTAATTTATGAGTTCTTTTCTTCTCCCCCTGGTTAATTTTAGGTTTAAGGTTAATAAGATCTGTTACCTACCCACTCCCAGCAGACCTTAAATCTAGTTTTGGGGTTCAGGTTTAGGGCTCTTACAAATCCCAGACCTTAAGTGTAATTTTAGGGTTAGGGTTTAGGTCTGTTACCTATCCCAGTAGACCTTGAAACTAATTTTAGGGTTAGGGTTTAGGTCTGTTAGCTAACCCCAGCCCTACGCCCCTCCCCCCCCAAAATTTGTCGGCCGGCGTTTTGTGGATGAAGGGACACGGAGATCAAGGAGGAGGACTGGCGTGGCGACGGACGGCCGCGCGGACGAGCGAAGAGGCTTCGCAAAAGAAAAAGATCGCAGCCGGTTGGAGTCGGGGTCCACGGTTGCTTCTGTGTGGTTTGTCGTTCCGCAAATCACGAGGAAGGATGGAATGTAGGAGCGACGGAGGGACGGAGGGACGGAAGGTTGGAGAGATTTCTCCCCTTCCTCAGATGCTGCCTCCTTTCACCACCACCTCGCAATTGCTGTGTCGTTCAAATATGGCCCAAGCACAATCAAAGCGAAGAAGAAGAAGAAGAATTCAATTACTTACTTCTAGGTATTACCTGTGACTACCTCCCTCCCTCCCTCCCTCACTCCCTCCCTCATCCCTGGACGGAAGAACGAATTTTGTATGTTGTCAAGTCTCATACAGTTGGCAAAAACTGTGTGTGTTGGGTTTTGTTCCCTTTCTTCCATATCACTACTACCGGAGTGGAGAGCTCTTCTTCTTTTAAGGAAGATCAGCAGTAGCATAGCTGGTATACTTCCATGGCACCATCCACTAACGGTAAGTCGGTTGTGACTTCTTCTTTTTTCGAGTTGTTGTTGTTGTTGTTGTTGTTTTTGTTTTTTTGTTTTTTTTTTTCCGTCCTTGTTTTGTTTCCCTCTTCTCTGTTTTGATCTGGTATTTTTTCTGGTTCTTGTTTTGTTTTGTATCTCCCCTTGGCTGGTTCTTTCTGTGGCTTCCTGAAGAAGTGTTAACCTTGCTGTTTTCTTCTTCATCGTGAGAATGGAGATTTCTCTATTCTTATGAAAGATATTCTTGATGAAAAATGCGGTATCGGGTGCTGCAGATGAGATCTGTTTTGTTGTGAGCGATGCTCGTGGGTTGATTTGGGTCATTTCTTTTTCCACTCAGGCTTGCTGCGTTTGAAGCTTGTTTGGGTTTCTGTGCGTTGTGTGCCTTTTGGGAAGGGTCTGGAAGAGATGTATTGCTCTGTAGAGTGGTGAAGATCAGCAGTTTTAGGGGTTCTTTTCTTGGATCCTGCTTGTGCAGAAGTGTTCACAACGCATGAACTTTTGTTGCTTTTTTTTTCCCCCCTGAGGAATTGGGATCTGAATAAGTGGGATTTTATTCTGTTGGTGGGGAAAGGGTCAGGTGAGGACGGGGAGGTAAGAGAGCATCTGCTCTCTATTCCAGTCGAGGTATACTTGAGAAGATCACTGCAGCGGCGATCAGGAGCCAAAGTAAGCGTAGTGAACTTGGAGAGGTTTTCAGATACGGGAGTTCCTTTGCTGTCAGGGGTTTCATTGAATGTGCAAGCAGGGCAAGTTGTGGGCATTATAGGCCCCAGTGGCAGTGGCAAATCCACGCTGTTGCGATGTCTCAACAGACTATGGGAACCTCCAGCAGACTCTGTGTTTCTGGATGGGGAGGATGTCACCAAGATGAACGTGCTGACCACCAGGCGACGTATTGGGATGTTGTTTCAAACTCCAATTCTCTTTGAAGGTATTTTTTCCATCATTATCCATGACCAGAATTTTGCTGCAAAGGTTGACCAAGAAATTCACAACACTCAATTCTGAACAAGCCTTACAACATACGGTATGGTGAATTATGTGCTTCTTCTGTCTAGTTCATTTGAACTGATTCTCCCAATTCTGTGCATTTCTTCTTCCCTGTTCTTCATGCAACCGTTCATTAATTCTGTTTTGTGGTCTGGGTTTCTCTTTTCTTTATGATGGGGTTTCCTCTGTTCATGGTTGTTGGTTTTGGATTAGTGCTGCCCCCCAATGACCAAATGCCTGATCAAAAGAGGAATGTGGCCCTGCATTCTTGGTGATTATGATTTCTCAAGAGAGAAATGGAGAAAGAGAAGGAAGATTGTCAAATGTAACAAAAGTTGGTGGTTCCAGTTGAAGAATGTAAGCAATTTGGTGCAAATTTGAGGTTTTTCATTGCTTCTTTTACAGGAACTGTGGGGGATAATGTGCGCTATGGGCCAACCCTTCAAGGGAAGACATTGTCAGAAGCTGCAGTTACTGGGTTGCTTCGTCTGGCAGATTTGGATGCCTCATTTGCAAACAAGTCAATCATAGGTCTTTCTGTGGGACAAGCTCAACGAGTTGCTTTGGCCCGCACTCTTGCTAATGAGCCCGAGGTGAGTTTTTTTGCCTATTCTTTTGTGTTGTTCAATTGTTTGGCACTTGAATATGGCCTTTTCATTCCTGCCAGGAAGTTTTTTCAAACTTTGGTAGATGCTGACCTCCATGCACTCCAACAGGTTCTTCTTCTTGATGAGCCAACAAGTGCACTAGACCCAATCTCAACTCACCACATAGAGGATACGGTGCTCCAGCTGAAGAAGACACGGGGCTTGACAGTGATCATGGTCTCACACAGCATAGAACAGGTGAAACGCTTGGTGGATGTGGTGTGTGTTGTTGTTGCAGGGAAGCTTGTCGAGGTTTTAAAGATTGAGGACCTTGACAATGCCTCCAACCCACAAGCACAGGAGTATCTGCATGAAGCTCAGCGAAAGTAAAAATGTTTTTGCTTGGAACTCAATAAACAATGACTTCATGATTCTCCTGAAGGACCAACCTCACAGTCTCAATGTCCAATGTATGACAGGTCAATGGGGTTGATTGTTACAACCATGTACATCATCGTCTCTCTTTTTCTTGGTTATAATTATTTGTGGGATTGTCTTTTGAGATTAGCCATTATGCAACTACTAATTCAACACTAATCCTAGGTGACACAAAGCTCTCAACCTCTTAGGCTTTTTGGGTTGGCATGGTATCACTTGTGGGTTAGCTCCTTGGTCTTCACATGTTCTCAACAGGGGTGGGCCTGGCCCCAAATGGAAAGAGCACTTTGCAACCTTCTTGGGACCTTGAAAGCTTTGTGCCAGTTCTGACGACTTGGGCTTTCAGAGGATCCCTCCTGAGGTTTCTCTTTCTCTCTAAGACCCTAGTCAGAAATGAAGGATACTCACCCCCCCCCCCTTAGATTTTCAGTAAATGCAATTTTTTCTGGATCCATTTGTCAATTTAGCTTAGAGGGTACTGGCTTGGTGAGCAATTACCATGGCTTCACAAATTGACTGATAAGCTTCAAACATGGTGGTAAAACAAGTTGGAACCTGGCTTGAAATACTGTACTGATCTCATCTATTTTAATGGCAGTGTGGTTTTAGAACAGCCATGCCCGTGTCTCTGTTGCAAGGTGAGGAGAGGTGGTTGTTGCTGAAGGTTTTTTTTCTTCAGGTGGATCTCTCTCAGCAAACATTAAGTAAGCCTTATTTTCCAGGATATGCATCTTTTGTTGTTCTACTATTCTCTGGAGTTACAGAGGGAGTCACTCAATAAACAAGTGAGGGCTGGTGCTTGTCGAGTCAATTTGCAGTGGCATCAATGAGCTCTAATCTCTGAGCAGCCCCCACTCCTGCAAAGGCATGTTTGCATCAAGTTGCTGTACCATGAGGGACCAAATTGTTGCCTGCAAGAATCCATCAAAGGGAGAGAGAGAGAGAGGTGTCCAGAGTCTAGACCCATTCATCAACACTGGTGATCCAGGAGCAATTGTGTTGAAGTGGAGTAATCAGAGTGGTATTTAAAGGTTACAAATTTGATGCGAAATGGTGTCTTGCATCAACAGAAGTCTATCCACACACGCATGCAGTGGCCACAAATTCTTCAAACAATCACAAGTTCCTTATTGCCACTCCACAACACAATGCTATGTACATACCAGTAGTGTTCTTCCTTCAATCCGTGCTTTTTTTTTCCCCTCCTGACAAGAGTGTTACTGTCCCCTCCCTGCATTTTCACTCAATCTACTTTTCTGCTTGTTTCAGTCTAGCTTTCTCCACATCAAGGTTAAAGTTGGAAATTACTACTGTCCATCATCTCTAACTTTCTCTCACCTTGGGTATTCATTGTTCTCTGCAAAGTTTGTTTGTGTGCATCTTTAAGACCACCACCTTAACACCTAATCTATCTGTGAGTTGATTTCTCCTACAAGCTGTAGGTATTTAATTGATTTGTTAACATGCAAAATAGATATGAGCTTGCAGGTGGTTTCAGTGTGTTGTTTGATCCTTCGGATGGATCAAGCATTGTCAATACAAACTTCACTGTCGGCACTATTTTTGGAGTATGGCTGGGGTGACAAATTGAGGAGAATTACTGGTAGAGATGAGGTTGCATTTGGCTATGGGAATTTATGGATCCTGCATGATTATGCCATTGCCATTAGTGGTTTCCCAGGCACCCACAAATTTCTTCTGCTGGATAATGGTATGCAATTTGTGGTTTTTCTACGAAGTTGAATTAGTCTTTGGAAATCTTTTTGCTTAGAAATCACCCATGATTGTCTCAGTAAAGATAAATGGATTAAGTTACATGGGATTGTGGAAGAACTCTGAACAGTGACTGATTTCTGCTGGCCAGACCAGGCAAGTGGGCACATGTGAAAGAGACAACAAGGAACTGGTGAGGGCAAGCTTTTCTCTTGTGGAAACTTGTGAGCCACTTTTGACAACCCTGAGTATGAGAAGGTACTTAGTAAAGCACTAGAGACTTTATGGGTTTGTGAACAGCAATGAAATGGTTTCCATGTTGTATTTTTTTAGTAGCAAAAGAACAATTTCAAACTAAAGTGTCCTTGTTACTAAAGAGGCTGAGAATATGGTTTTGCATTTTTTTGTCTTGATTCTTGCTCTTTTTTCTTTTTCTTTTTTGGGTTTTTTTTTCCTTGTGCATGATTGGTGGGTAACAAACTAAGTTCATTTTCTGGGTGGTTAAACACTTGTGTGAAGTTGGTTAATTATTATGTAAACAAGAAGTATACTCTGCCTTACACTGGCAGCATGGTTTTGGATGTCAACCAGGTACACATCCATGATCTTCCCTCTCTTGCAAAGCAGGAAAATCAAAAGAAGAAATAGTTTCCTGAGAGCAATGAAGTTAATAACTAGATATGTATTCCATTCTAGTATTTCATGATTTTCTTCGGCAACTGTACTGTAGTTCATGAAACTCTAGAATCTTCTTCCAGTTTGAATCTTGAAACATTCAATCTAAAGAATCTTGTCTGAGCATGTCAAGAAGATACTTGACATGACTTTAACTTAATGTAGTGGTCTGTCTTTCTGTCTTGGGTGTGGAACTTGGGGACTGGATAGATCATTGTGAACGAGAAGGGCATTTTCATCAATGCGATTTCACCAATGACAAAAGCAAAATTGAGGTTATTGTTTGAAGTTGCACCTTTAGCCAGGGTTTTTCAAAACTTGTTAAAACCCCATCCAGCCCCCATCCCTCTTGACCCTTCCTCCTCCTCCTCCTCCTTTCTTGGGGACAAATTTGTACATGGTGAAAGTCTTTTTTATCTCAGCATCATCTAAATTTGTCGACCAAAATTTCCAAGCTCTTCCCTTTATCGAATCTGTCGACAAAAATCACTCTCTTGTCAAAACTTCCTAGCTCTTCGGAATGCAACGAGCACTTCAGGTTTTCTGATTGTAGGGTTTTGTTAAGATTGGGATAATTCAGTAAAGAAACTTGCAAATGAGATGGGACATCATCACCTGGTGTTTGCAATGCTTTTTGGCAACATGGTGGGCACATATGAGAACCCATCTAGCTTGCTTCAAGCCATACCCACTTTTGTTTCCAGTGTGACATGAAGCTTTATGAAAGCTTGAGGAAAACATAAGGAAATGGTGGATGGGGTTGGTTCTCTTGAATTGTGATTAGTCCTGTTCACAATAGCATATCCTGAATCAATATAACTGGAATTCTTCTGCATGTTGTGCTTTGGGTGGAGTTTCATGTGGCAGGATGGTGTACCCCTTTCATCATGTGCAGTGTGCATTTCCCCTGGACCTGTTCCAACTTCACAACAAAGTTTGTTACAGTGAGTGCCGGAAGCATTACTCTTTGTGAGGAGCACTTCAGTTTCCTGAGTTACTCCCATTGGAGACCGACTCCCTCTCTCTCTCTGCCTGAAGATTTTTACATGGAATTTGTTGGGTTTGCAAATTGTAGGAGAAAATTCTGATGCAAATTTTAGAAAGATTGATGTGTCTTGTGGTGTATCAAACTTGTAGGAGAATTTTGAAGATACAATTATGGAGAATTGTGCAAGTGCAAATTCTTCCAGCTAAGTCTCCTCTGCCACAAAAAATCTCAGCTAGTTTGTCTCCATCAATGAGCTTGCAATCGGCTCCCGCATCACTGAACCAGTTCTTATAAATCATAACTTGCTTGTCAAAATTGTCAACCCCAAGACAACACTGTCCCAAACTAGTGAGCACACTTGCAATCAAGAAGATTTGTTCAATCTTGATCTATGAATTGGGGATGCCCAAAAATTATTATGCTAAAAAACTCGCATTTGGAAGTTGGTTTCATTAGCATATTGGCACACCTTTGACATGGCATGACCAAAGTAAAAGCCACCATACAATTGAGGAAATTACAACACCTCACATGAAATAACAAAAGTGAAGGCAACCGTGAGATTTCAAATTGGTTATTTCATCCTTGACATACAAAATGACCTTATTTGTCAAGTTGAATTCAACCAATAAAACCTTCACTTGTTTTTGCAAGAATTACTTGTAATGCTTCAAACAAACCAAATGTCATGTGACAAGGCACCAATCTCAATTTAATCAAAAGCAAATATGTCATAACTTGACCTCAACATCCACAAGTCAAATGACGTTGTCCCAACTACACATAAAACAATGGCAAGAAGCATGCAAATTTTCATGGTGTTTTACAATAGAGCAAGAATGTGTTCATGACCAATTTGCTTGCACGATTGAACTTGAAGTTGACCACAAACATGCAAACCATTCATCCTAACCACGGGCTCTCCACAATAGACAATCACATACTTAGCCTTTTGCAATCATCAACACAAGATCCTCAATGAATTAGACCTGAATAGGGTGACATTCTTTTATAAGGCCTCACATGTAAGAAAAACCAATGATGGCAAAAGGTGTGATAGACACCATTTGACTACATTTCTATAAATTGTCACTATCTTTGCCTTCTATAACATTTTTGGTGCACCATACATTTTGCCATATTCATTGAAAACACACTTTTTCATGACCATGTTACCATGTTCCAGTTGTAAAGTACAAAACCCTTTTGAAACTTGGTTGAATGATGAAGACTTTAAAAGAATGACATATCACACACCTCATGAAGTGTATTGGGTGCCTATCAATTGTTGTGTTATTATCATTCAACATGAAAAAAAGTCATAATTTTATTGCACAATGGTATGAAACCAAAAAGTTTTGGTTGGAGATGAGCTATGTCAAACACTACTTTCAAAGCGCTTCTTCTTCAACCAATCACTTTTCATCAACTTTGTTTGTGCCATTCTTTCCAAAGGATGTGGATATAAACCATCAACATCAACCTAAATACTAAGCTCCTCATATTGGAAAGTGATGTAGCCTATTGGGCTTTGGTATCGCACAATTTTTGCAAAACCCTAAACCTCAAATGTTAGGTTAACTTGGCATGTAATTTTGACTAGAACTAACAACAAGGTTCTTACCCTTTTTTTTGTTTTAAAAAACAGTTGGTAACCAATGGTTAAGATCCTTTATACCTTAATGCATACTCAATAATTTCCTCATATTAGAACAACATTGATTAATACATAAATAACCATTGTGATTAGTTAACAAACATATAATGAAAATGTGTTTCTTGTACATGCATCATCCATCCTATATTGGGTCATTGGCGGGTGTTGGTTCATTTTGGCTAGTAAAATATTAAATAGACTAACTTAACTAACTAGATTATAACTGTGCTAACTTCAACTAGTTAGGATAAATGATTAATCAATGAAAATTCAAACCTTTCTAAGTGTTCATTCTCCTATCATTTTTCATCCTTGGAGGTTCAAAAGTTCTAAGTAATCCTTCCTTTGGTGCCCCTATAATCATTTAAGAGCTTCCATTTGGGTTTTGAAATGAGCAAGATAAAAACCTCCCAAAGTATAAGGGTTAAAAAAATAGTTCGATATTTGATTAATATATATTTTTCCATGTGTAATTGAAATACGTCTTATAACTAGAGATCCCAAACTTCTAACACAAACAATATCCCTCGTATTATCAAACAAGGTGAGCTTTTATTCCAAACCACTCCATTTACAATAGCCAATGAAGATGCATGCACACGCATGATATGACTTTCAAAAAGTGAAAAAAAAATGATGGAAATGCTCAATAATAAAAAAAAATATTGATTTTATGGAGTGATTATCCATTGCCAAACACAAAAAATGAAAACAAATGGGCAAGATATTTGACCATAGGAGAGTTAACAAATGGGCAAAATATTTTGCCATAGGAGAGTTTTGAAACCCAATCACAAATAGAAAGAAACCCCATCTCTCAATGGAAGGTTGAAAAACCCACAACCACAAGTCTTAAGAAATGATCATTCGACTATACGGCACCAATGAAGAGTTACCAGCTGGGATGGTTAATGTGTGGTTAAGGGAGGGAATCTTCTGGACTGTTTGGGTGTTCGCTCACCCGTGAGTGTTTGGTGATAGGTGGTTCTACCCTAGTTGGGGGGTGGGGGGTGGGGACAGGGACAGAGACCTAATGAAAAGAAAAAGTTCCCTGTCCTGCCAATATCCATCCATCCATGCGGTACGGTAGGAGCTGCTTCACTCTGGCCTGGCTATGGCGGAGGAGTGTGCCTGCTACAGTGCTTGGCTTTTCGTGTTGCACACGTCGCGGAAACAAAGGTTTTTTTTTTTCCTGGTTGTGTTGCTTGTTTTGTGTCTGTGAGAGATCTCTTTCTTTTGCTGTGGTTTTGCACCGTTTGTGAAGAAAAGGGGCCACGGTTGGCGGGAGATTCTTGGAGAGTTTTCATCCCAGAATTTTTTTTTTGCAACTTAACGAGAGACGAGTGTTTGGAAACCAAGAAAAGATGTCGAGATGGGATTCAGACGACTTCTCCCCACGCGGTCCCACTTTCTGTGAGGTTTTGCTCGCCATCATTCTGCCGCCATTAGGCGTCTTCCTCAAGTATGGATGCGCGGTAAGTCTACCAAATTTCTGTTTTCCGTTTTTCTTTTTGTTTGCTCTTCCCTTCCGTCTTTCCTTCCATTGCTTTAGGTTCTTTAGCGCTGTCTATCCAGATTCCTCTCCTTTGGAAGAATAAATTTCTCTTCAGATGTGTGTCTTTTCTATCTTGAACTTTCCTCTCTGAGCTCCGCACCTTTTGCATACACAGCCAGAGAGTAAAATGGCCGCAGCAAAGCTTAGAACCTACAATTCTTGTTTTACTTCACCGCACAAATCGCCCTAGGTCGAGCTGTCCATTAAGCCTTTGTGTACGATGCAAACGATCTTCTTCTGTCTTCCTTCTTCTTTTGCAACTTTCTTGAATTTTTTGGAGAACAAACATGAATTGTGCATGGATTCCACAGGTGGAGTCTCTTCTTCTTCTTCTTCTTCTTCTATGTTCATCTTCTTTTGCAAGTTTCTTGTCTGTGAGTTGGAGAATCAAACATGACTTGCACATAGATTCCACAGATGGAGTCTTCTCTTCTTCTTCTTCTCCTCCTCCTCCTCCTCCTCCTCCTGTGTTCATCTGCTTTTCCAAGTTTCTTGTTTGTTTGAGTTGGAGAAATAAAGATAAATTGTGCATGTGATTTTGCAGGTGGAGTTTTGGCTTTGTGTGCTGTTATCACTGTTTGGCTATCTTCCAGGGATACTCTATGCCATTTATGTACTTGTTCAATAGAAAGTGACTGGGGCCACCATGTGCCTCAACGCATGCAAGCAAGAATGGGTATTTTCTGATTATGTACAAGAAAAAACTTGATAAATTGGTTGCTCAGGACTTCTTTTGTTTGCTGCAAACTGATCATATGAACAGCAAAACTTAGTTTACTGTTGAGCAAGATAACAGGAAGTTGATATTATATTATTGCTTGGCATTTCACAAGGGGGTGCATGTCTAAGAAGAAGAAGAAGAAGAAGTTTGTGTAATTGAAGATGCTAGGAACAATAGGAGAGTCTTACGAGTCATTGAGCACGCACTGTTCTATGTTTCTACCAGAAGAACCAGTTTAACAAAATCTGGAACTTATGTACCCTGTTTATTAAAGTGTTCTTGGAGTTCCAACACTTATCAATCACCTTCTTCTGGCCCCCACACTGTCTTCCTGATTCACCTAGCAACTAAGTCTGTCTACCAGTGCATGCATATGTGGTATGGAAGTAGCGCACCATCATCTGAGGAGAAGAATGCAGATGGCTAAAGGTTCTTGTTAAATGGTCCACACACTGGCAGTGAGCTGATGAAGTCACTGGGTTACTCATGCCAGCTTGTCTAGGCTGATCTCTGCCATTTGTTTTGAAGAAGGCAATGGTCTTACACTTTGTGAGCAACTGTCACAAGGTTAAATGAGACTGCATGAATTGTCAGGTTACCTTTCTATTCTTGTAGTGGAGATTTCTGACACTTTTTTGAGCAACTCTCACAAGGTTTTGACTGCACTTATTGTCAGGTTACCCTTCATATTATTGTCATGATGATTTTTCTGCAATTTCATAGATAGTTCTTGTTGATTTGTCATGCTGGGCTTCTTGGGCTTCAAGCTCCAGCAACCTTGAATTGCAACAATATGCGCAGCAGCATTAATCTTTCAGCTCCCCCCAAAACAGGGCGGTGGAGTTGATGGAAAAATCTTCGATTGTAAGTAGCATATTGCAGTAATCTTGACATAAACATGCTAAACTAAATCTCAAGCTGGAAAAAGTAGGAAGGAGACACTAGTCATTACAAATCAGAACTTTCAGCATGCTAATAACTATCCTTGTATTATATATACTCAGTATACATTGGACAAAAGAACTGAATTTGTCCAGCAATTACCCCCTTCGGATAAATGAGGTTTCCTCAAAGAATTCTAAAAAAATCAAAGAGACTTGGAGTAGTATTTTGCTGCCTTCCAGCCCCCAAAACTTCAATGAAATCAATTGTGTTGCTGAAATCCACCAGTTTCTTGAGGACAAATTTAACTAACCTTCTTCCTTTCTATCCACCTCCTTCATGCGATTTGATGCTTTCTCTTAATGTAATGGAGGTAGCTAGCTATACACCACACAGTGACTATGACCAACCAACACTGCATCCCCCATATACCTCTCTACCCCTCTCCTCACCTACACTCTTTTTTGTTAGAAAACTTTGTAGGAGTGTCTTGATGATACAATTCCATGGCATATAACAGTTCCCAAAATGAAGCCATCCTGAAGTTTTTAGTAAATTCCCCCTTCACCCTTTTCTCTGCAATGTTTCACCCTGTCACTTCTTCACCAATGATTTTACATGACCAAGGATGTGGACACACCAGCTCAGTCAATCCCTACCTTGAGAAGTTCCTGTTCTCCTCTTCAAAACCCAAAACCAGGAAAGGCAGATCTGGGAGAGAGTAAATAGAGGAGGTGCATTCAGGGCTTCCCATCAGAGATCAAATACAAAATCAGCTACTGTCATAGTATTTGGAGTTGAAGGTGCCTGCCCTCCGTCCTACCAATGAGGGCTTCACTTCCACCAGAGACTCAAGATCTTGTCCAGCTCTTGCAGCCATACGTCCTGCTTCCAGAAACTGGGACACTGCACTCGTGACATAAGCATGTGCCTGCCCAACAGTCATGGATTTGCCCAGGTGTTGATAATTGAGGAGGCGGTGGTCTCCATTGAGCTGAGATGCTAGCTGTACCAATTCTTCCTGGAACTGTGTGAGGGGAGCACCCTCATCAGCAGGCGAGTGCCTCAAAGACCATGGTGACTGTGGAATCACCTCTGTAACAATAATACAAACAAATAGCAGAGCTGTGAGCTAGTTACAAATGACGAGGGAAGTCCACTAGCACTGCAAGGAAAATCAACAACAAATAAATCTCTAACACCAAAATCTCTTGGTTTCTCCAATACATGCTGCAGCACCCCTGTGTGGCTCTGAGAGACCCAAAGAATCTGAACTTAAGGCAGTAAGAGGGAGGGAAAGGGACCTGGGCAATCAGTCCTTGGTGAATCACGTTGAGTTAAAATGTGTTCAAATGTCCCCGCCCATGCATCTCGATTTGTGAGAAAGTTGTCACCCAAATTGAAGATTTTCTTGATGGTGGCTGGCAAGGATGAATGCTCATACTGTGAACTTGGAGTTGGACCCTGTGGTGCATGCACAACTGCCCAGTGCCAAAGGCCGGATAATAAGTATACAACTTGCCAAATCAAATCATCTGAATAACAGGACTTCAGCTACATGATGATGGACATTTACTTAAAAGCCAGAAAGCAACTTCTCTTCATAAAAAGCTTCAAAGCAGCATACCAGTGCCCTTGTTGATCCAAGGTGAGATCATGATTGTAGGGACCCGCACACCCAGTCTCTTAAAGTCAAAATAATAGGGTTCACCACCAACCAAACCATCAGGGTTGGGAACATTATCAGCAGGTGTAGGAACATGATCATAGAACCCGCCATGTTCATCATATGTGATGATGAAGAGCATATCTTTCCATTGTGGACTGGCCCTCAAAATCTCATAAACCTCTTTTACAAATGCCTGACCTTCAGCAACGTCATGGGAAGGATGATCATCATTGGCAGGCAGAAGCTTCATGTCAAAGTATCGCTGTTCTACCACAACATAGTTTGGCAACATTCCATGCTGTGCATGCAGCTTGAATTTGAGACTGTAGTCATGGAACTTGTTTACATACTTCAGCTTCCTCAGATTGCGATAGAACAGTGTGGCTGGAATGTTCTGGTAGTAGATACCAAAGGAATGGCCAGCATTACTGATTGAATCAAATATGGTCTTCTGTGGGAACCCTGCAACTAAATCTTCCCTCACATTGCTCATGGCCCCAAAAGATGTGGCTGAGTGTACATAGAAGCGGTTTGGCTGGGTAGAGGCTGGCACTGATGCAAACCAGTGGTCAAATACTGCATACTCCATTGCCAATGCTGTGTATGCAGGAAGAACTTCAGGCCTGCCAACTCAAAAGCATTTTTATGTCATAGAAATCCTAGTGTCTCAGACTCAAGTCTCTATTACTTCCTGACTTACTGCACCCTAACTAAACATCTGTACAAGGTACTGCTAATGTGAACTGCAGCCCAAAAATATCATTGCCATAGTCCATGGGGTCAAGTGCACTGTAATCACCTAAAGCAAGGAATGTGCTGCAAGGAATCCAGATACTATAACCAGTTTCTATATATATACTACACCAAGTTTCACTTTTTGAAATCAAGATCCAGCTGTTGGCTGAAAGGAATGAGGATGTAATTTGCATACAGCTTCAGAAATGAACAGAAAATCACATAAGATGGTTAAACTGCTCTGACACCTCTGTCCCTCTGTCTTCTGAATGATTAGCTGATTCAGTGCTTACAAGTCTATTTAGGCTTTTGACTCTCCTTGTTCTTCCTGGTGCATATCTTATAGTTCCTAATGAAAGACAAACACTTTTGCACTCACTGTTCTGAACAGTCAACAAACAAACTGTCACAAATTGTGTTAAATTGAAGCACATTACCATACCTGAAACTACTCATGACAGTCTTGGAAAACCCTTCTGCCATGCTCTCAGCTTGCTGAGCAAATCCATTCATCGGAGGAGGTCTCTCTGAAGTATCATTTTGACCAAAGATTTGCTCCCGGATGGCCTGGAATGAATGCCCGGGATCAGGGTCCACAAACTCTGCAATGTCTGATACACAAACCAATGGAGAATCTGGTATGGTGGTGTTTTTCCGGTTGCATTCTGTCCCAGTAAGTCCATTGATTTCTGGGTTCAGGGTCTTAAGCCACCCAAGCATGTGATCAAAAGATCTATTCTCCATCACCAAAACTACAACTGTCTTGATTGGTCCCGAAATTTTGGTCTTCCTTGCAATTGTGGGAGCTAGTAATAATTGCAGTAGTAGTAAAAGGACCAGACCACGCTGTGCGTGGCCATGTGACTTCATTCTTCCACAACTTTAGCCTCTGCACAAACACTGACATACCAGAATCAGTACCAAACGGTATCTGGCTTCAATCCAGAAGGTCTTTTGGAAGACACCCTCCATCACAGCTCTGTGAAAAGACCTTGATTTCTTCCTGATGAATTTCCTTCATACAAAATCCAGCGACATAGTCCAGGTCCCCCTCATCAATCATCCCTTTGGCAGCTCAAGTCCTTCTTAAACAATGGACACAGAAATACCCCTTTCCAAATTCATGTTCTACTTGTAAGCCTAAATTTTTCCCTCTGTCTCTCTCTCTCAGATCTCTTTCTGTGTGTCCCACCACTTTCTCAGTATTGTTCATTGCAGTCTAACCCCAAAGTTAGTTCCTTGTGAATGGAAAAAATCCAAAGGTAAAGAAATGTCCAAAAACAGACCACCATATTGCAGCAAGAGTTCTTGACTTGTCTTTTTTTTTAAAAACAAACAAACGAATGAACAGAAAGCCCCAGCCGATGAGATGGAAAGAGCTTCTAGAAATCCTAACATCTTACAACAAACAAACGGTTTTCTTCTACAATCTTAGGAAACCCCAAAGCATGTTGTATCCCCTTTCCCTCTATCCTCCTAATCCTTCCATCATAATGCAAAAAAGACACCAAAAACAAACTGGTGCAGATCATCCACTTCATCAATTCAAGCACCTTCTCAGCAACAAAATAAATTTCCTTTGCTTACAAGATTTTCTCTCTCTCTCTATCTCTCTCTTCTTCTTCCTTTTTACCTGTTACCTATAATCCCTTCCAATTGGAAAACAGTCCGTCCTCTGACAGGAAGCCCAGAGCCCCTTCATATCAGAGAAAGAGTCTCCCAAAAACAAAATTTCCAAGACAAAGCATCCAAAACAGAAAAAAAACACTAGAGTGTGCACACGCACAACGCACACACATACAAAACACAAATAAATTTTTTAAAAAAAACAGAAAGAAACAAAAGAAAACTCAGAGATGCATGTAATTAAGGACAGAGATGAGAGCTACAAACCTCGTGAAAAGTTGTAGCAAATCCGAGGAAGAAACGAAACCGGTGTGACTAATTTCTTTCTTGCAGTGAGAAGCGAGACGCACACCAGTTATACTCTTATACTCTATCCGCTTGTCGACGACGACGACATCCCCCTTTGCAGCAAGAAACGACACTTTAACACGAGCACCATCGCCATCCACTCGATTCTGCACCAAATTGCATCGGATTTGAAAGCAGGAAAAGAGGAGTTGGAAAGGAAGAAAGAAACAACCAGAGAAAGCACATCTGTAAGAAGATCCAAGAGGAGCGATCAATCCACGGAGACAAAAAAAAAGGCGTGCGGATTCTTCCAAAGTCAAAACAGAACAAGAACGCAATGGAAACAAACGAAGCGACTCACGAAACCTCTCGTCTTCTCCTCTCTCTCTCTCTCTCTCTCTCTAGCCTCGTTTGCCGCGCCCACTTAACCCAGAGTTAGATCTAGACCATAGTTGCAATAACCATAGTCAAGATCTACTGTTGTGGCAACTCCACATCCAGACAAGAATTTGATTCCCAAAAAAATTCAACTAAAAATTAATTAATAAATCTGAAATTGAATTAAATCTAATATCATAAATCATTAAATCAAGAGAAAAAAAATATTAAAAAAAAAAACATGATATTGAATTAAATTGATCTCTGAAATCATTAAATCGAGAGAAAAGAAAAGAAAAGAGTCTTTAATTTGAAATTGAATTGAATTGAATTAAATCAAATTAAATTGGAGTAAATTAAATTGATCTCAGATATCATTAAAATCCAGAGAGAAGAAAATGTGCAGAATGTGAAACACATCCATCCGTCCATCTGTCTGGATAGATTGATAGATAGGTTAACACGTGGAGGGTGGAGATAAGATCCCTAAAAAACCGACGACTGGAATCAGCCATCACACGATAAGTTCAAACGACTTTTTCTTTTTGGCTGTGTGTACATCCCCCCCTCCCCCTCCCCCTCCCCCACTCACTCTAGTGGTGCCATTTGGATTTTTTAATTAATTAATTAAATAAATACAATTATATATATATTTGGAGTTGATTGCCCTTTTTCATGTTCCTGTAAATTTAGTTTTGAAGTTGAATAATTTCCCAAAGAATATTAGTTGTTGAAAAAAAGTCATGGGATATGAATTAGTAATGAAAAGTTCAAATGACCCTTTTTTTTTTTCAAGTCATTATTACCATTTGTGTTCACAAAATGATTTAAGTTTTTTAAAAAAATAATGACTTTAGGACCCAAATTTCACAGCAATTCATGCAATAGTAAGCATCCAAGAACCAAAAAATTAATTGTAAAATAGTTTTAAAAAAATTTTTTAAAAGAAAAAAGGCCAAAGGTGTAGTTAAAATTGATGTGGGATGATGATGATGATGTCCATAAGGGTTATGTATAAGTTTTAGCACAAAAATATATATGATTAATTTCAATGTGAGAGATATATATAATGGGCCAAGGAAAAAATAAATGGTATAACACTAGGAGTATGTATGAGGAACCTAGTGAGAAGCCTAATTCTTTTGCTCATTAGGTTTTGTGGACCTTTTACACTCCTAGAAGAAAGTTGTAGTTTATCTTAAGAACTCATCATATGGTGCAAAGGAAGAGTGTTCATCATTTAGGTTTAAAAATCAAAACACCTTTTCTTTGCTTTTGAAATGGTCTCTTGTCCCTCCTTTCGGTTAGGTAGTGTAAGCTTGGACATGGTGCACACACGTTGTTGTTGTTGACGAGTTTCCCCTTACCCCCACAAACCCAAATGAAGGTGATGCATGTCCACGGAAGCCAAAGTGACTAAACATTTCTTTTTGAAAGAGAGAGAAAGGAAGAAAGCAAGGGTAGGGCTTTTATTTTTACCTCAAAACTCTTCCCCATAAGGACCCACAAAGATCCACAACCACCATCAAGATTGTCCTCCAAGCTTGCAAGCATTCACTTGGAACACACCCAAAGAAAAAAAAACTTTGTTGGCCTTGCCTACTAAGGCAAGGATATTATGTTTCGATTCATTATAGAGTATAGTAGCTTAAGGGATTTTGGCCCCTGCGTAATAGGTCTATCTTTATATGAGGATTTTTGAAAGGTAATATTTTGGCTTGTGTTGAAACTTGAGATAGTTATAGAGTTATAATAATCTGGAATGATTTTGGTTTCTTTTAGAGGATTTTTTGAAGATCATATTTTTGCATGGTGAAATATTTGAGTTTTCATAATTTAGAGGTTTCCTAATTAACCCTACCAAAGCAATGCACCATATATTGGTTAGTGAGATTGGATTAAAAGAAATTCAGAATTAAAATTTTGCCGTGGATGTGAAATTATTTATGTTGCTTGGATTACAACAAAACATGAATATCTCTACTACAATGTATATTTTATAAAAAAATATACATATAGTATATAGTATATACATTATGTGTTTTTCCTGATATTTTTGTGGGTGACAAAGGTGAAGAGGATTGAAAGAACATATATGACAAATTTTCAATATTGATGGTCATCAATATGCTGACCTTCTTACAACACTACCAGAATGTGCTGAAATCTTAACCTTCATAGATTTATGGTGGTAAAAACCCAAACATCCATAGGTTCAAATGTAATCCTAACCAAGGGCTTGAAACATTATTGAATTGAATGGTTGGCTCAAAAGAGAGAGCGAGGACTACCATGAATGGTGGAGTTGACGGTGTGGTAAAGAACAATAGTGTTGTTGTGCTTTTGTGTTGTTAAGTCAAATCACTTTTTCTATTATTGGTATATCATTGGTGTTGTTTTTGACTTGGTACCCGTTGAATTGCTCACATGGATAGGTACAATGAACAACACATTTGTGCTAATTGGGTTGGGGTTCAAAAAGTGTTGGGTAAAGCCCTAGGGTGGGAGGGCATTCTCAAAATAAGGCGCCTAGGACAAGGCAATAGCCAAGTTCTGGCCCACATTTTGGATGTTTCATCATAAAGCACAAAGGTTGTCATGAAACCAAAGATACAAAGATCACAAGGTGTAGGAGGGGAAGGATACTAAGCCTACTCCTCAAGACTGGGACAGATCTTTACACCAATGTAAGTTGGTGTAAAATCCCTCCCACTCCTTAAGGAGTAGTTATAGCATCCCTCCTCTAAGATCATCAAGACTGGGAGGGATCTTAGAGCAATTGAAGTAAGTGTAAGATCCTTCCCACTGGGTAAAGCACTGCCTGGATTTTTCCTTTGTATTTTCAGCTCCTTTACCCTCCTGAAGAAACCTGTTTTCAACAAGGGGAATCTTCTACAGTGGAAGGTACAAGCCAGGCTGTACTGAGACCTTCTCACCAGCGGAAGGTGCCAGCCAGCCTATCACTATTTCTAAAAGGTGAAAAAATCCCAACTCTGCTTTACTTAGGAGAAGGATCTGAATACAGGCTCTTCGATGATTTTTGACCTGTTCCCTCGGCCTACTGGCCATGGGCACAGATTTCAAATCGCGGCTCAGGCCCTTCTCCTATACTTAAAGAGTAGGTGTAACATCCCTCCTGTAGGACTTGTCAAGACTGGGAGGGATCTTACACCAATTGAAGTAAGTGTAAGATCCTTCCCACTCCTTAAGGAGTAGGTGTAACATACCACCTCTTTCCTAGGAAGGAACTTCACAGACACTAAAGACCTCACTCTTGGGCTTTACCTGCCACCTTTGGGCTTTTCAGAGGTGGGGCAGGTGATCATTTGTGGGTTCCACTTTGGGTTCAGCCGGTTCCACTTGTGAGTTGGATTATTGGTGCAGAACCCTGGTTACACCCCAAAACAGATCCTCTTACACCTGAAGTAAAATCATGCAAACCAGTGTGTAAGAGGGAAACACTGGTTGCTTGTCACTTGTGGTCATCAACCTTAGTTTTGGAGAACCATGGTTATATAGCAGAACTGGGTATTTGATTTCCTTTGAGAACCATGATCATGAACCTTAAGAACCACCTTGATACCCTGTAAGGGTTTGGTGTGATCTCTAGTACCCACCCAACACTGGAAAGGACTTGAGCTTGTTGGGTGTTTCTTTTTTGACCCCAAATCCCATGGTCTACTTCTTGGCCACTTTGGTGACCAAACTTATTTTGCTATTGCTGCTCAAGCTGCTCGACAATTGAGCACATCCATATGGATGTATGGATGTAACTGTAAAGAATATCCGAGGAATTATTATAGTAGCAGATATCACAATAAAAGTTTCGAGGAAAATGGTCATAATGGTGCATGGTACATGTGGTCAAAGAAGAGCTGTGCTCAAAGAGGGATGGGGGGGAAGAGTGACCAACAACCTTTTTTTTTTTTTTTTGGGAAGGATTTTGAAATTTTGAGCAAGTGCCTTTTACAAACACAATTTTAGTGAATATTTGGCAACATTGCAAACGTTATATTGTGAAATTTCTGGTTAAATAAAACTTGAATAAATAGAAAATTGGTTATGTGCAATAAACAAATTTTATTCCAAGTTGGTGAGATATGCAAATTTATATAGGCAAAAAATGATGATATTTACAAAGGATAATATAATATATGGATAGAGAGCCCACGTACTACATAGCTCTATGGTGATGCACTATGGAACTATCTATGTGGTATGTGATAAGATTTCTCAAACATGCATGAAAAAAAGGCCTTGTTCATCATTGGGCAATTGTTTCACAACAAGAGTTATAACTTAAAATGGAGGACTCGTGAGTTAAGACACATTACCCATACACACAAAGATTCAAATACAATGTAAACACACAATGGACACACCTATGATGCAAACATATGATTTAAGTAAATAAATTTCAAAAATCAAACAAACTCAAACAGCCAGACTTTCAAACATATGACTCATGTGGATAGAGATACTTGCAATAGACTTAAGTTTCAAACAAACCTTCAAAGTTCAAACAAATTCAAACGTACATTCAAAGTTCAAACATATTCAAATGGATAGACCTTTAAACATATGACTCAAACAAACAAGCAAACCTTCAAACATATGACTTAGACAAACAAACAAAGTTTCAAACTAGCTCAAAAATATATATAGACCTTCAAACCTTCAATGGCAAACCTTAAATAAATAAACATATCTTCAAACCTTCAAACTCAAACAAAATGGATCTTCAAACTTAGATAGACACTTAAACAAACCAACAAATAGGTCCAAACCTTCAAGTTTAAACACTGAAACACTCAATCACATAAACACAATAGCAAACCTTCAAACTAAAACTTAAGTTTCAAACATAATGGTAGACCTTCAATGACAACTCAAACACAATGGCAAACTTTCAAACATGGTCCATGGTAAAGTAGTTTCAACCTTCTAAATGAATGTTATACCTTCCTTAGCAAAAAACCACCAAGTTTTGGCCAAAAATTGTCATCATTGAAACAAGACCCTAAACAATTTCTATAATTTAATTCAAACCTTGCTTACGTTCAAGCCCCTTATATGGAGTTTGGAGTCTAAACCAATGTTCATTTAAATTTCTATTCTTTCCATTCATCAAAACATGCTTCATGGGAAAATATTCAAACTATAGAAAGTTTGAAAATACATTCCCATAATGGTATGTAAGTGTTCATTGAGGTAATAAAGGTGGAAAATGTTTGTTAATCTTCCATTAATCCCAACACTTGTATTAATGCAAATTTTTGCCAATTTGAAAAACTCAGGGAAAAAATACAATAAAATGTGGGAAGCCTTTAGAGTGCACCTAAGTCAAGTTAAGGGATTAACATGAAATGAATTGCATGGTGATATTAAAAACATTGGATTGCATGTCAAAAATAATTGCAAATAGAATTGATGGGCAAATTTTGGTTACATTTAGAGGGTGACTTGCTTCTAAAATGTTGATAGGTTTATGTAATGTGCCATGCAATGAGTGTTGTTCAAATGAAGTGAATACTTATTTTGAATTATGTGAGTAACACCATTGTTCACCCCTTGGAAAACATTCACACCATTAGCCCCAAAAGACATAATTTTGCAACAACATTTGTATAAAAAAGACCACCATGTTCCTTCAAAGCATCCATAATAACCTTAGTCAAATTATTTAAACCCCTTCCCTTAGTAACCTATTTTACAAAATTGAATACAAGTAAGTGACACCAATCCTAAACAACATAAAAATGGATAGCAATTCATGATTGGTTATCAATTGTGGTTACTTCATCACAAAACAATGCAAGGTATTTTGAACTTGAAATGATTTTTTTCATTATCTTCATGATTTGCTCATTCATACATTCAATTATTACCCATTCAACTAAATCACTCAAACTCAAGCATGGGTTAGGCTTGTTGTTACAAATGTAGAATTATGGCAAGTTGTTGTTGCTTCCAACCTTGCTCCCCCTTGAGCCCTCCTTGAACTTCTTCAATAATTGTGATGCAACTTTTTGTAGAATAAACAACCTCATTCCCCTTTTTTTGCCCAAGTGTGGCATCTTTCAAAGAATATTTGTTTTCCTCACATGTTTTTGAAAAGTATTAGCCTTTGGCCCCAATATCACATCCTTGCCCTTCAAAAATGAAATAAATCATGCATTTCACGATATGAATTTCTCTAGTTTCACTTCTTAACATTTTTCCCCATTGAATTGAGTAGCCCAAACATTTCAACACTTGCTTGAAATGTTAGCTTTTCTTAGGTTTCTTAAGTAGGGGCACCTCTTTCTTTTCCTCTAGAATAACATAGATATCTTGTAATTACGTTGCAAAATTATTACTTTTAAAATCAATATTGGACCCAACCTTCTTTCACTCAAACTTGCTTCAAACAATGGGATTAATTTAGGTTTAAAAAGGATCACAAGAGGAGAAGAATCTTTAGGGTTTCTATTGGACTTGAAAAAATTAAACATCACACTATTTTTCTTTTGTGTTAATGTTAGTGCCATTGTCTTTCAATTTCAAAATGCAAACATACAACAAAAAATAAAAACAAAAGGGACATAGAGAAACACAAATAGGGTGAGTTTATGAACATTCATCATCAACCCATGCAATGATCCTAATTATTAAGTTATGTTGTAAGTTAAGTGAACCACATCTCCCTTATCCTTCAAAAGTTGTCAACTTCAAGAACTATTGAAATACAAGTTCAACAAAGATTATAATCACCAATGTGCATTGTGCACTTTTATCAATAAGGACGCAAAAAGCGCGACAACTCAACAAAGACACAAAAAGTTCAACAACTTGACAAAAGACACAAAAAATTTAGCAAAGACAAAAAAAGAACAAAAATTTGGTTAAGGTCCAAGGACACATATAAGCTTGCATCAATAGATCACATTACATGATTTCCAACAAACTTGAATACACTTGTCAATGGTCATTATAGAATAAAACAAACATGAACATACCTACATTATGCATAGTAGATTTTCTAAAACTTTCCAAGTTTTGACCCCATTACAATGTACATGCAAAGGACTCATTGTTGGAGCTAAAAGTGGCAAAGGCATTACAATCATGACTGTATCAAGGGGTAATGATGCCATGAAAGTTGTAGAAACTTGTTGGTGATCAAGCTTGATCCAACAATATATGTTAGCGATCAACTTAAATCCAACAACATACATTAACAATCGGTTTAGATCCAACGACACTTCAAGTTGTGATTTGGAATTTGGGATACTTTACAACATGATTGTAGTAGGTAAGACACTTTACAAAATGTGCATGGAACAGTGATCCAAATAAATTACATTGGTGTCATTTGGTGATTTTCCATTTTGTTGCATTTCCATTCAATTAATTTTGCACACCATATTTCTTGATCACTATTTGGGTTAGCAAACCAAACTCCCCAAGTCCAATTTTGGGTTTGATTTTTGAATATTTGAAATTTAAGTTTTAATTCTAAAAATTAGACTTGGCTCCATAACCAAGATTAAAACCAACAATTTATTATTGATTAACATCATGTTAGACTAGTTCCATTATCTTTTTCCCCAAATAACATTATTTTCAAAAAAATTGGTTTTAGTTCTAAAACTAAATATGGGTCCATTTCAATTCTAAAATTAGGTCAAATTTCAAAATTGTTTCCAATTCTAATTTCAAAACTAGATCCAAAATTAGACATGGTTCTAAATCAGTTTCACAAATTAAAACCAAAACTAATGGTTCTAACTCATCAAATTAAGTAAGTGCCCAACACTTGCAATGGAGTTGTTAATATATAGCCAACATGCACAATTTCCATAAATGTATATTGTATTTATAATGGATTTATATTTAGGAACAATATAAGTACAACATAAACATGTATATATTATGTTAAAATTTGTAATGCATTTTACCAATGAAAGACAGCCAAAATCCACAATAGGAATTAATTTTGCTTTCCCAAGGCTTGGTCAATGATAACTTATGTGTCAAAATTTGGACATAATTGGCTAGATTTATAGTATTTTATTCTAACTAGTTTCATAATAAAATAATCCTTTAAATAATGAAATTAATTTTCATGAAGATATGAAGTTGAAGTGTGGAAAGCAATCCTAACAATCAAAAGCTACAATCTAAATAGTTTCACTTCTCATATAATAATATCATAATAACTCATGTACAATATTTTTAATTAAAAAAATATTCATCTTGTCAATGTGGAAGCTAACCCCACACTATGGTATTTTCAAGCTCCTTGCATGGGAATTTTTTCTTTTGGTTTGAAGAATTGAATTTCATCAAGGCTTTTGTGGTTTCTTATGCATTCAAACCTTGGTTTTGATCTCCTTGTGTGAGAAACCTCATTTGCGAATTTAATTGGTATGAATCATATATTGGACCTTCACGTGGTCATTTTTAATATGATTCCATGATTTTCTTTGATTAATGTTATGATAGGATTTGTAAAGTCATTTAAAAATTGTTAGTCATTTGTTTTTGATGGGCATTGGGTATGTGAACTAGCACTTATATTGGTACCTTCACCTCTTGGGTGTAGCCTTTAAGTGATTATAATTAACTTAGAAAATGTTAACCATGAATCCAAATTGATTTAGTCTAATGTTGGGATATTTAGAATGTTTAAAAAAACCCAACAAAAGGCTTTTAAGTACTATGGTACTAATAGATGTTAGTTTACTCAAGTTGTCTTTGATTACTCATTAGAGGGGTTAAAACCAACAATTAAATGTTAGTTGTAACTTGTAACCATGGAAGTGCAATGGGCAAATTCTACACAAAGATTTGAGGCATAATTGACATCATGAAAATGTAGATGATGATGACCAACTAGAATGATTGTTAAAACTTGAAAACCCAAGCACTCACATTTTTGTCAAGGCTCTTGGGTTGGGACCATCTAATCAACATTTTGGCCATGGATGAAAACATGATTTAATTCTCAAATATAAATAAATAAATAAATAAATATATGCAAAAACAAACCTCATTTGATCTATAGAATATTATGAACTTCCAAACTTTATTTTCTTGTACTTATGGTCCCAAAAGAAATGATGACTTTTAATTTGTGAATCATTCAATGTTTTGTATCAAAAGCTATTGCATAGATTGGTGGTCAAAAGGAAATTGTAGCTTCAAAAAGTAGGGGAAAAAAAATTTAAATTCAACAAAACTCAGGAGATATCAAGATTGTTCCACATTTTGGTCAAGATTTCTTGGAGTTGTTACCAAGGATATTGGTGCAACTTGCAATTAGAAATGAAGTTCTATTCTAAATTCTTAATTTTCATGCAATAATTGTTTGAAGAACCCATCCAAACTAGTGGTTGCAAATGTGTAAAATACTAAAAAAGATGATAACTGCAAGCATTCACAACATCTTGTTCAAAATGATTTGTAAAAATCTATAGCAACACCTAATTCGTAAAATCTTGTTATACTACAAAAAACCTTGAGAAAAAATTACAAAGCAAATTGATGCAAGGTGAAAATCTTTTGCCTTTTTCTCTTTATACAAATGACCCAGTTACTATTGAGACCAACATCCTACACCATGATGAACATATGGTATAAATGACATGACATGGTGGAGATCATGTAAAAACCTTTGACAAAGTTTGTAATGTATTTGCATCAAGAACATTTACCAAATGTAAGAACCCACAAAGCATTTTGAAAATCAAAATGTTTGCACCTGTGAGCATTCCACTTTTTGAAATGTCTCGTGTCATATTTTCTCATGAAAAAAACAAATTAATACAAAAACCATCAATTGTTACATTGTGTAATGCGTTTATTTGTGGGCATTTCCAACATTACGCCTGCCTCAACTTTGTTTCATGTGGGTCCTTATTTCAATAATGTTTATAGTGATAGGCATTATCAAAATCGGGCTTGGTTTCATTTTGCCTCATGCGAGCGTTTGTTCTCACAATGTTCGTTACTTCAAACATGGACCTAGTTTTGGTAATGTTCACAAAACAATGTTGAAATTCACACCAATGTCAAGAAAACATTAAAACCCATTTACAACTATATACATGAGATTGTAGGGGAAATTCCAAAACACTTTGAAGGTAGAACACGCAAAAATGAATGTTGCAATCACAACTTGATGCATGTCACACACAAAGTGCTGGAAAATCACCTTCATCATGAATAATAATCATGAATTGCCATGTTCCCCCATTGACTTCGTGAGCTCTGGACAACGGGTGTAAATAAATATTAAATATTCTACCCCAAAACATTTTAGGCAAACTATTATACAAACATTTGCATCCAAAACTTTTCATTATATTTTTAAAAAAAGTCAATCTTGATGTTGGCAACTAGCTTTGCAACATCATTCTTAATCATTAAGGCACCTAGTTAAAGATAAAATTTCATGTTTCACCCACTATTTAACCCCAATTAATTTGGTCAAATTATGGCAAAAGGGTTTACATATTACAATATATTCTTATTAATACCCTACAATAGTAAGCTAGTGTCTCAACATTTTACATAAATGCCCCAACTATTTGAGTCAACCTTTTTTTATTGATGATATGTTGCCAAAAGGAGACATTAAAATTAATAAAACTCAAATATACCTGTTTTTGAAAGTTTTCAATTTCTTGAAGTGAAGGAAAATAATAATTAAAAATCAACATATTCATATATGTGATTGTCATCGTGTAACCAAACATATAGAAAGATGATTGACACTTTGTATTTTATTTCAGATTTATAACCAAATTTGGTTAAATTTTCTTAGGGATGATTGCCACTTTTTTTATATGAATGATAGCCTCTTTAGCTAGAAACATAATTTTTTTTAAAAAACAATGTTTTTTAGCAAATTTTGCTTTTAGTTAAATGGGTGGGAGATCATGGAAATGCATCCTCAATGTCCTCCCATTGTTGATGGGTTTAAAAACCTTGCCTCTATGTATGGAACTTGTTTTGGTGTGTATTAAATTTTTTTCAAGTTTTAACCAATGTTGTGTGAGTAAGTAGCCATATATATGGTGTGTGAGTCTTGTGCAAGTGTAAAGCATTTACACTTACATGTCCAAACTTTTTACACTTACATTTACATAGCCTCGTGCAAATGTTTTGGGACACGTAAATGTATATATTATATACTTTTAATGACCATACCTTTTTGCAAATCCATATTAATTAGTTGTGAGTGCATCCCAAAGTTCAAGTTTTTTTTTTTTTTTTCTTCTTGCAGTGGGTTAGTTTGATTGACCTTTCACAAAAAATTATCATACTTTGATACTCCCCAAACATTAGCATATCCTACCAATATGAGACTATGGTGGTGCTATTACAAGGAGCATCTTGAATGCACATTTTGTTCAATTTCATTTTTTGAATAGAACTTTTATTCCTAATTTTGTTCGTCACCATTTTTAGCACTACTAAAAAACATGTGGTTAGACCACTACAGCCAACCACCCAAATTGACTTTGGGTGGTTTGTCATTGTGACAAACCACTAACTGGCAACATGACTAGGCATAACCCACTACATCCCCACTATAATGGTTTTATAGTGGTTGACAATAGTAGTCTTATTTTTTTTTCAACTTTTTTTGCCCAATTTTATTTTCGGGCAAGATTAAACCACTCCCACCCCACCTAACCATATCACCTAAGTGGTTTTGCATTAGTGGAAAGAGTACTTGTACTTGGGTTAACCACATGAAAGTTCTTTACTTTCAAATTATACATATATACAAACCTATGTATATAGTAACTATAGGTAGGTAATTACCTACCTACCTCCTACACCTACCTACCTATATATCTAGGTACCTACCTATTTTCTATTACATATATTTTTTGAACCATAAAATTAAATAAAAAATTGATGCCTAGAATATTATTAAAACACTCAAGTTGGTCATACAACTTGGAAATTTTTAATAATTTATACTAAATCACACTTAATGAACTGGAAAGGAAATTAAAAATAATATTAAAATTTACTATTCACAATAAAATTTGATAAAAATTATGAAATAAAAAAGTGTATAAAATAATAATTATGACATTGAAATAATTTTTATAATTTTTATAAAATTTAAAAATATTGTAAATAATATTATATGTTCCATAAATAAAATATTTTATTGATTTTTTTATTTGTAAAAGGTGGAAAATATATATATATATATATATATATATATATATATATAGCCATGTTGATTATAAACATGGTTATTTACAAATCATTTTATGAAAAAAAAGAAAAAAAGAAATCTTCAAGATATCATTGTTGTTATTCAAATGTATGAAATAGTGAAGATTCAAATGCAATTTTGGTCATATTACTTGATATTTTGGTTTAATTTTTTTTATTATAAATGTTTAAATCTTGGGGAAAAAATTAAGAATGAAAATTATTTATTTTCATTTGGACAAAATATGAAAAAGATAATAATGGTCAAAGTTGGGTACTTTTGTACAGTGGGACAAAGGATGATGTGAAATAATGTTGTAAATTATATAATTAGATGGAAAGGTATTAATTTACACATAATATATGCATTTAATATATTCAAAGTGCAAATATTACATGTGATGAGCCAATAAAAAAAGCTTGTCACCAAAAAATAGATTGGATCTTACTTACCTACCTATTTTGGCCTACCTACCTATCTACCTAGGTGGTTTATATCTAAGCTTAATCTAGTGGTCTAGCTTTACGTGCAACCTATGAAAGGACATAATGTATGTTCCTAGGGTAGGATTATGTTGCCTAAGTTTATTTTAAGTGCCTAAATTTAAGCCTAGTTGCTTAGGTTTTAAGTTTTAGGTTCCTAAACCTAGGTACCTAATTTTAGGTTTAATTTAAGTCATTTAATTTTTAGCCACATGGCATAACCTAAATGGTTAATGTTTAAATGCCTTGTCGTTTAGTCTAGGTGGTCAATGTTTAAATGCCATGTGGCATAACTTGGGTGGCCAATGTTTAATGCCACATGGCATTTGACCAATCAAAACTATGTTTGATTAATCAATTAGGGTTTGATTAGTCACCCTAATAATCACCACATGAAACCACCCATAGAACCACAAATTATACACTTGCTGCCTAGGCGCCTTAAAAAAACCAAAAAAGTTTTTTGAATCAAACCTTTCAATGGCTTATTCAATGGTTTCCTTTTCCCATTGGACACTAACCACTACCTTAAATCATGAAACCTATTGAAACCCACTATAATAATAACACTGCAAAATGAGTGGTTTGCATAGTGGTCTAACCACATGTTTTCTACTAATGTGGCTTAAACTTTTTCAACAACTTAGGTAGTTACTGTGATTCATATAAATTAATGTAATTGGTTGTGATGCGTCCCAAAGCACAAATGTCTTGATGATTTTTTTTGGGTTGCAATGGACCATTTGGTTGGCCCATCACCAAAAGATTATGAAATCCCCCCCTCCCCAACTAGAATTCACATTTTTTACATTGTTTTGGTTGTAAGGCTATAGAATAATAAATAAAATAAAATATTATTTATTTTATTTGTTTACACCTCTCACATGTATTTGTTGTATTTTCGACAAGAGATGATTATTGTTGATGCGATTGTGAAAGTGATGACCCCCTTTTTCACAACTCCTAGGCATGTTGTTATCTTCTTATCTTTTTCAACCTTGAATCAGGGTTTGTGTGTTCATAAAAAATTCTTGCAACATCGTCCAACTCCACACTTGGTGGCATCATCATGCATTTCCATAGAGATTGCAACTTCAAAATTTCCATGCCACTATTTTTGAATGGGACAACCCACGATGGTGTTAGGTAAAATTGTTTAAACTTCAACATCTCCAAAATCACATTTACAAGAATAACACCATTTTTTTTTTTCATTTTGTATTTGCAAAATGTTGTAGCTCTCTCCATGATATTGTTGTCTATCAAACAAACTTGGTTTTTGTTGAAGCAAGTTCCATACTGCACAAATTCATCCACCCCATCTTGCATCTCATTAGCATTGACACTCCTCTGACAAAATTGAAAATGTTCTTCCTTTTGGTCTTTCAAACAAAACCCTATTATGTTAGTGTGAGTATGCATGCCAACTCCTCTCAATATTTTGCAATGAGCTTGTTTTTTTGATGGAGCATTATTGACATCATCTCAACCATTTTTTGATTAGTTTGTTCAAAGCTACAAAGCTAGAAATGTAAATTTTGCATACCATTTGGAGGTGGTTTTGAAAGACTTCCTTCTCTCCGAAGCACACAATGCTAACACACCTTTCCTTTGTGAATTTCTCCATGATGTTGAACATCACTATAGAATTATCAAAACACCCAACACTAATTATGATACTAACCTCAAGAAATTTATCATAATATATTTCAGTTTTTTTTTCCCCTTCTCTCTTGCAAAAGCTTTAAGAGAAGCCACAATCCTCAAGTAGAAGCAACACGAACAAGGGAAATGATAAGAATAGTTTTCAAAAAAAAAAAAAGAAAAAAAACCCCATCTTCCCAAAAGATTCCCATCTAGAATAATATGTGAATGGATTCGACAACAAACTATTGGATAATTAATTAAATCTCAAACCTTAACTTTAGCAGTTGGTTTTTTTATTCTGAAATTTCTGGTATATAATGTTTATAAAAAATAATGAACATAACTTTGCTGTTGTTGTTGTTGGACAGTCTAAGGCCCACTTTACACTAGGAGTTAGGGCCAAAACATTTTGGGGCCAAGTTTGAGCATTTTTGAGTGAAAAATTGGCCCCAAGTTACTCATAAATGCTAGAACATTGGCCCCAAGGGTTGCAAATTGGCCTCCCAAATTTGATGGTATCCTTTTTTCAGCCTTGGGGCCAATACAAGGCCATAAAGTTTAGCATTTATTAGTACTTGGGGCAGACTGAAAAGTATTTTTCTATTTCAGCCTTGACTCCTAGTGTAAAGCCCTTGGGGCTGATTTCAACTTTTGCACCAATAGGAATGCTGGATTTCAGTTGATCATTGGCCTTGACTCCTAGTGTAAAGTGGGCATAAATGTGTCTAGATTGTCACTTTCTTAAATGCAATGATTGGCAGGTCTGAAGTTCAAACCTGACAGTCGAAACCCTCAAAATTTAATCTTCTAAAAATTATTAAAACTTTGACACAAGTAATAAATAATTTCTCAAAAATTGGATAAAATAAGAAATAATTTAATTTATGTCGAAACCGTTCATGTAACGTATTCATGAAGCATCACCCTCAAAGAAAAAACCACAAATAGTCCCCCCCCCAAAAAACCCAAAAAATAAAATGCCAATGACCCTGAATGCAAGCTTCACCTTCTCATTGGCTGCATGAAACTTTTAATGCTAAAGCTCTTCATCATCATTTTTGGCCTGGGCTAATGGCAGGTGCAGAACTGTCGGACATAAGTGAAATCCGTAAAGTCACCCAGTCTTCACCCTGTCTTTGGGCGTACTTTCGTGCCCTAACCCCTCTTTCAGTGGTATCTGTAAAGTACGGAAATTTTATTAAATCTGGGTATGAAATGTTGAAACTCAACATTTAATACACAGGGTTCGAGAGAATTTATAATAATTGTACAGGTAGGATCAGTGAATATATATGTAGCAGCAGTGGAGACACTCAGGTCAGCAAAAATGAAATACAGGGTGAAACTTAGTGTGTCACAAAATTTGATGGTTTTCTGAGTTTCACCCCCTTCCTTAGCCCTCTCCCCTTGAATGCTTGTGTTTTTTCAGCCTTGACTAACAAGGCAAGGATATTTTGTGTTTAGATTCATTATAGAGTATAGTAGCTCAAGGGATTTTGGCCCCTAGGTAGTAGATCTATTTGTATGCGAGGATTTTTGAAAGATGATATTTTGGCTCGTGTTGAAACTTGAGATTAGTTGTAGAGTTATGATATCTTGAAGGATTTTGGTTTCTTTCAAAGGATTTTTATGAAGATTATATTTTTACATGGTGAAATATTTGAGTTTTCATAGTTCGTCTTTTGCCTTAAGATACTTTTCAATGTAAATGGCGAGGCCACAGTGTGTGACACACTCCTTGTTTTTTAGGTTATTTTTAATCTCACCCTGTTTATGACCAAACTCAGAGGGTTGTGGTGCTGTGTTTTCCTTACTTTATGGATAACTCTTATACTGTAAGGAACTTATACAAATGCAGAGGTTCCTTGGAATACGAATACGCTGGTGCTTATTAGGTGCGAAGACAAAAATCTTTATGACCAATGACTTTCTCACAATTGGTGCATTGAAGAAGAAGTCTGTTTTGTTGGTGTGTGTGTGTGTGTGTTTTTTTCTCTTTTTTTGGTTTTGCTGATGCATGTTTTGAGAATAAGACAAGACACAGACTCCAGAGAGAAAGTCGTGGAAATTTCGGAGTTGTCTATGAGTGGGTGGTAGTTCTGCAGGTAGGTTGAGGCTCAATTATTGCATTTTGGTGTTAATTTTGTGGGGTTGGGTAGTTGTTGGGTTGTGGAGTTTGTGTGTGTGTGTTCAAGTTTGTAGGGTATATAGATTGATTGTAGAGTTGTTCTTTCTGTGCTTGTTTCTTTATTGCTTGCTTGCTTGCTTTTTTTCCTTTTGCAATTTCTGCGGCTTTTGCGGGTTTCTAAGGGTATAGAGAAAGGAATACTTAAGCTTCCAAGCGAGAGAGAACAGAAGACTAAACACCCATCACAGAATTTCTTTGTTTTCAATCTGTTTGGAGAAACATTGGGTTGCCAGAAAATATATATATATACTTCTTGGGTTTGTTTGGAATGGATTCAACTTGCAGTTTGATCAAAACTTTTCTTTTAATTATGGCTCTACTGTGAGAAAGGATTTTTGCTGTTGTGTGGAATTCTCAATAAATCTCTCTCTGTGTTGTGATTTTGAGCTTGGTTCTGCCTTCAGCTCCTGATCATAATGGTGCATCCCTGTATTGATGCAACTGAGGATAACCTGTTTGGAAGCTTTGAGCCTGAGGCATTCTATGCCAGACATGGCGTGACATACATTGAAGAGATGGTGCAAAATGCACGAGGTTTAAGGCAATGTACAAGGTCATGGATTCCAGTGGATCAGAACCCAAAGGGTGTGGTGATGGTATGCCATGGCTATGGAGCTGATTCAGGTTGGTTGGTGCAGCTCACCAGCATTGGTTTTGCCAGTCAAGGGTTTGCAGTGTATGCCATAGACCATCAAGGACATGGGAAATCTGAAGGTCTGAAGTGCTACATCCCTGACATCAAAGCCATCATAGATGACTGCATAGAATTTTTTGATGCAAAAAGACAGAACCACAAAGACCGTCCTGCTTTTCTCTATGGAGAGTCATTGGGAGGTGCTCTTGCTTTGCTCATCCATCTCAAGCAACCAGGAATCTGGGCAGGGATTGTTATTAATGGCCCCATGTGTGGAATCTCAGCGAAATTCAAACCCCCATGGCCTGCAGAAAACTTGCTGCATTTGATTGCTGGATTTATACCCACATGGCCCATTGTACCCACCAAAGACATTGCTGCTGTCTCCTTCAAGGAGCCATGGAAGCGCAAGCTCTGTGTGAAAAACCCTCACAGGTATGTATTGTCAGCAAATCATCAACCCTAGTTTTGGTGCCATTTTGCTTGTTCAGGATTGTTTCTCTTCTTGACTATTAATGTTGTGGGTCTGCTGGATCCTTCAATACTGTGAATCATTGAAAAGAACCTAACAGTGACTTTCATGTCAAATTACAAATCTGCCAATGTCCCTTAACAGATTCTGTTAAAGCTTCTTTCTTTCCTCGAAAAGAATTGGTCAAACAACTGAATTTTCAAACATCTGTAAGGGATCAAAGTGGCCAGTTTCAAAATGTTTTTCTTATTGTCTCAAAGCCCATCTAGAGGATCCATGCTAGAATAATTGGTATTTGTTCTTGCTCTCAGAGCTCTTTTAGCATTCAAAATGACTAGTGTGAACCTGGTGCATAATGCACCCGTCGAGTAATAACTATCACAGAAAACAAAACCAATCAAAAAAAAAGAAAAAAAAGAGAAAGGTCCGGACAATTTAACTGACACAGAAAACAAAACTCATCAAAA
>Ga0116231_10001474_pt1 | contig 48113 bp, 34 predicted proteins | sample S1TSphgellanicum_2_FD_89695 | JGI IMG/M metagenome (GOLD analysis project Ga0116231, IMG submission 89695) | Host-associated microbial communities from peat moss isolated from Minnesota, USA - S1T2_Fd - Sphagnum magellanicum MG | ecosystem: Host-associated > Plants > Peat moss > Unclassified...
ACGTTCAATTCTCCAGATCAAACACAACTTGAAAAGAACCCCCCCACCCCCCCCCACCTCACCCACAAGCAAAAAGGGGCGCCCCTTCACTCCATGATGCGACTTCTCATTGGTTGCATGGAAATTCTATTCCTAAAATCGGCTGCCACTTATTTTGGCCCGGACTAATAGCCCTTCCTAAGAACACCCTACCTATTGACCTCCCCTTTCTCTCTTTCTTTTCTTTTCTTTTGTTTCTCTACATGTTCCTTCCTCGATCTCCATCGTTGTACTGCTTGGGCGCCAAGAAAAGCGAATCTTTGTTTTTTCTTTTTCTGTAGCTCCTTTTTCTTTCTTTCTCTTCCTCTTGTGGATCCCCTTTTCTTCTAATTTTCTAATACCTAAGATTTTTCTCTGGGTTCTTGGTTGGGTTTTTTGTGTTGTTTGTAGATGTTTCTCTTTTGTTTTGGGGGCGGGGGGGTTGTTTGTGACCTTTGGAGTACTTTTTTTGGGGGTTGTTTGTGGGTTTTGAGTACTTTTTTTCTGGAAAAATGTTTGTGGTTTTTTTAGAACTTTTTAAATTTGGGGTTGTTTGTGGGTTTTGAGTAGTTTTTTTTGAAAAAAATGTTTGTGTTTTTTTTAGAACTTTTTAAATTTGGGGTTGTTTGTGGGTTTTGAGTAGTTTTTTTTTAAACAAATGTTTGTGGTTTTTTTAAAAACTTTTTTATTTGGGGTTGTTTGTGGATTTTGAGTTCAGGGGGGTGTTAATGACGGGGGATGTAGGCACGTGTGGAGTTTGTTTTGGTTTGTGTTCCGCTTCAGAGGTGCTTCTGTCTCTGTTGTGGTGGTCTAAGCTTCTTCTCCCATTTCACGCACGGAATCGATCGCAGCGGCCGGTGGGCGAGCAAGCGAGAAGAGATGTCGGACTTGGAGAAGCCGTTGCGAGAGAAGAAGCCCAAAACGTGGGTGGACTGGGCAGTGCAGTTCCGATGGATTCTGGTCATCTTTGTGGTGCTGCCGGTGTCCAGGGCGTTCGACTTGTGGGCATACTTGGGGGACATTTGGTCCGCCTCCAAGTCCGAGAAACAGCGACAGAAGGAGCATGACGAGAATGTGGAGAAGCTCATCAAGCGCCTCAAGTCCAGAGATCCCGCTCGCGATGGCCTCGTCTGCACAGCTAGGAAGCCTTGGATTGCCGTCGGGATGCGCAATGTGGATTACAAGCGAGCTCGCCATTTCGAAGTCGATCTGGCACCTTTCCGTCAGGTTCTTTACTTTCCTCTTCCTCCTCTTCCTCTCTCTTTTTGCTTACAACCATGTGTTCCTTCCCGTAGAAAGGGTTTTTTTCTCTCTCTGTTTTCTTATTTCCATACCCATCATGCCTGTTTGCTCTGTTGCATACATGCTTGGTGCTCGTAATGTGTGTTGTTGCTCTAACCGGATGAGTCCAAAACTGAAGGAACCCATTTGCAGTTCTTTTTATCTTCAAAGCGTCAACTGGTAGATGAATGTGATGTGCATGGCCATAGTATCATGTTGTGTAGAATGTGGGAAGTGGGGATTTCTTAGGCAATCTTTGGGTAGCTGTGGTGGTTTGTGGGTGTTGTGAGTGTAGCATTTTACTGTATCCACTTTTGCATGATGCAGTTTTTGTCTTCTTGGCTGAATGGTCTACTAGTGAGCTTATTTTGTTGGGTGATGGGTGGACAGGTTTTGGAGATCGATGCGGAGCTCATGATTGCACGATGTGAGCCGCTCGTGAACATGGGTCAAATCACGAGAATGACTGTACCCTTGGGCTTGGCCCTTGCGGTTGTTGCTGAGCTTGATGACTTGACTGTTGGTGGTCTCATCAATGGGTATGGTATCGAAGGAAGCTCCCACATCTATGGCCTCTTCGCAGACACTGTTGTTGCCTATGAGCTTGTTCTCGCTGATGGGCGCCTAGTGCGGGCAACCTCCGACAATGAATACTCAGACCTTTTCTATGCCATACCTTGGTCTCAAGGCACTTTGGGCCTTCTCGTCGCAGCTGAGATCAAGTTGATTCCGGTGAAGCCTTACATGAAGTTGACATACACACCTTTGGTAGGTAATTTGCAGGAGATTGCACAGGGCTACAATGATGCCTACATTCCAAGAGATGGAGACCAGGACAATCCAGAGAAGGTTCCAGAGTTTGTTGAAGGTATGGTCTACAGTGAAACAGAAGGGGTTGTGATGACAGGCCAGTATGCATCGAAAGAGGAGGCAAAGGCAAAGGGGAATAAGATCAATGAGGTCAGGCTTTTTGGCAACAACTTGTAACAGTGATGTTAGTGGAATTGGAACTTTGTGGTTCATTATTGGATAAAGTTTAGTGAGGAGAAACCATGCTACTTTTTTGCTTTGCCTCATACCTGTGGTTGATCTTCAGAGTTGCTAGATGATTTTTGGGTGAACATGATATTGCTGAATATAAGCAGCACAATGTGTACATGTATCATTGTTAGGACCCGATCACATTGTATGGAATCCTTGCAGGTGGGTTGGTGGTTCAAGCCCTGGTTTTACCAACATGCACAAACTGCCCTCAAAAGAGGCAAGTTTGTAGAGTACATTCCTACCCGAGAATACTACCATCGCCATACACGCTGCATCTATTGGGAAGGCAAACTTATTCTCCCATTTGCTGATCAGCTATGGTTCCGTTGGTTATTTGGATGGATGATGCCACCCAAGGTTTCTTTCCTTAAAGCCACACAGGTATGTTTCTATAATGATATTGAACATTTAAACATTCAGCTGTTCCCTTTGTTTGTCAGTTTGACAATGCTAACAGGTGTTGATATTATGCATAAACATATGATGCTTTGCTATAATATGCTGGTCAAATGCTTTTGTATAGTCATTGGCAATAACCATGTAATTTCTCAGTGGCCTGTTCAATTCATGGATCATGGCCACCACATAGAGGTAACCTGTTGATTTAAAACAACCTGTTGTTAACATAGGCCTGAGAGACAACCTGTTGATTTCAAACAACCAGAATTTCATGTGCTGGAGAAACTCTTGGTGCAGGGTGATGCAATCCGAAACTATTATCATGAGCGTCATGTCATCCAGGATATGCTTGTACCATCCTACAGGGTTGGAGATGCGCTTGAGTTCTCAGACCGTGAATTTGAGGTATGGCTGTGGATTACTGCTCTAATAGTCTGGAGGAACTCTTACCATCATATTACAACAAGATGAGACACTTCACATTTCACTTGTGGCCTCAACTTTGTAATAGTGAGATAGTAATGAAGAAGGATCTTGCTCTAATTCTAAATCTAGCCATACTTGGTAGGTGAATTAAATTAATCAGGGTGGCCTAAACTACCAATTCAGAGATATGGAGGTTCATGTTTTGAATTTTGGTACATGGTTGGACCTGGTACTGATAATGAACTGTTGGTAACCAAGTCAGATTCTCTGGGTATGACATAGGTTCAGAGAGTTGGAATAAAGGCATGGTCAGACACAAAGTTCTTAAGTAGTGAGAAAGGAACGGACACCAAAGCATATTGAAGAAATTTGAATGTCAAAGTGCCAATTGGTTCAACTTAGTCTGTGACTTTTGTGAATGCAGGTGTATCCAGTCTGGCTGTGCCCCCATCGACTTTTCAAGACACCAATGAAGGCCATGATTTCCCCGGAGCCTGGATTTGAATATGCAAGACGACCTGGTGATACACCTTATGCCCAGATGTGGACCGACGTGGGTGTGTATTATACACCAAGATGTGTCTTTAAAGGAGAGGTGTGGGATGGCCCAACTGCAGTGAAGAAGATGGAGGCATGGATGATCGAGCACCATTGCTACCAGCCCCAATATGCAGTCACAGAGCTCAATGAGCGTGATTTCTGGCGCATGTTTGATGCATCTCTATACCAACGGTGCCGTGACAAATATAAAGCAGTGGGGACATTTATGTCGGTTTACTACAAATCCAAGAAGGGAAGGAAGACCGAGAAGGAAGTGGCTGAGGAGGAATCTAAAATTTCTGAAAATGGGTACAATGACATTGAAACTGAGTAGTCACATTGGATTGTTTCTTGGTTCTATTCCAATGTTTGCTGAACAGGGGGATTGGATGTTGGTTTCAGTGAGTTTGGTCAGGAGATTTTTTGTGAAGATCTGTCAAGAGAACTGAATCTGTCTGCTGAGATTTTTGCAGCACAGAACTGCCTGTAGTGATAGAACTCTTTTTGAGTAGCTGAGTATTGGACAAATTTTTGAAAGCCTTTCTGCATGCTGTTTCTGATTTGGGGTTAAGGTTCATAGAACTATTAATTTGCAGTTACTAGTAATGGATGGGGAAGGAGATCTTGAACTGTCTTATATCCTTGTCAATCAGCTTTTCATCTGTCAGGTGTCTGTAGGAGAGAATAAAAGTGGATCTCCCTTTTTGTGCTGGAGTGAGATTCTAAAATTTCTGATGGGTGTTCAGATGAGAGTCCAAACTGCCTCAATGCACTTCATGGCCCAACTTTAGGGAATGGGAAAATTTCCCAAATTCTACCTCATGAAGTTGAGAGCAATATGAGAATCTATGAGGTATGTATACTCAATTTGCTTCCTGGTTTTGGGGTGCCAAAGGTAACAACTGATCACTAACTGGTGCAGGTGCCATTTCTTTTGTGTGCTTAAAATACTTGAAGTTAGTTTTCCATCGATTTCCATTTTGGTGTTCAAGGCGGATGCCTTCTCTGGAAATGAGATCAACTTTGACAGGTTTTCATCTATTGAGCAACCTCTCCAAATTCCTTCTCCAAGGAAGTGGGTCAGACCTTCACCTAAAATTGATGCTGCCCTCCAGGAAATGGGTTCAACTTCTTCAATTTCCTTCTCCAAGAAAGTGGGCTCAACTTTTACTTCAAAGTGAGATCTTGGTATCTTCATTGCTGTGTGTGAGTGACCAAAGACCCACTCATTTAGGTCTTCTTGTGCCTTTTTCAGTCATTGGCTGCAGTTCCATCATCACATACTTCGATCTATACCCTGTTATACACCTCTATATACCCTTCGTGTACCCATATACCTGCTCAACATTGGCACAAACTACAAGCATCAATATAGATTGCAGCCCTTGAATATGGTCAGTCATGAAATGATCGTGCTAGTTTATTCTCAACAAAACATGATTTCTAAATACCCTTGGCCAGCCACAACACCAGAAAAGATGGTTAATGAATGTTGCCATTACATCATTATGAGTTTGATTTGTTTGTGCAAACATAAGAGCCACCTTCTGTTGAAGATGCTGATTTTCTTGCATTGCACTAGCTGACATACTGCTGCAGATCCACCTCACCAAGCCAACTCCCAAATCATGAGGGAGTACACTGAATATTTACAATTGCAAGTAGACTTGGATTTTATCAGTGCCTGCATCCAATGCCTCATATGCTCCAGTTTGGCATGGAATTCCATCTAAGCCCAGAATGCACTAAAGCCCTAAATGTCTTAAACTCTTAAACCTGAACCTGAGATGTCCTTGGAAAAACATCCATTGAACCAGGAAAGGCTCTCTATTTAACTGAGACAAACTAATGAAAAATTCAAAAATATCTCTCTTAACTAAGCACAGTTGGTAATCTACAAAACACTTTCCAGGGGACCATAATATGTATCTCACAGCTCATCAATCCTTGGCAAACCATGCAAACTCAGATCATGCATGAGCACTCAATATTAAGAGCTTAAACCTCCTGAAAGTCTGTGGGGCTATTAAAAACATTTGCCTTTGGGGAAGTTGACTGTGCAGGAGGTGGCTTGTAAGGAAAAGCTTCAGGGATAGCCCCTGGCTTTTGCTGATCCCTCCCTTGATGACCTTGAAACAAGTCACCAAACAAATTGCCAGAGAAGTTCCTCTCATTACTATCCAAGCCAAATACTTCCAGAAATGATTGAGCCAGATGCTCACTCTCTGTCACCAAATCCTCAAATGCACCAAGTACACCGCCTGGATGGCCACCCTGCCGCCCACCAAAGGGAGAGGGGATAGTTGACCTTGTTAAAGAATCATTACTTTCTTCTCTGTGCTGAGACCCTCTCTGCCATTCAGAGTCTCCAAATGGCCTTGGCATCATATTCCTTAGCCAGTCAGAGTCCATGGATTCCCTTGGAACAGCCACAAGCTCATCACTGTCCTTGCCCCCCCATATCATGCTCCTGGTTGCAATATCTCTCTCAGTGTACTCTGACTTCGACTCCACAATTTCAACAGGTCTGATTGACAACATCAACCACGAACCCTAACATCAGCATGATGCCAATCTCATTTCCAATCTCAGAAGCTAACCTTACATAATGCAACCATTACTCTTCAACGGTGAACTGACCAAAATGGAAATAGACATAAAGATCCACACAAGAAGCCATCCCCACGGCCGTCCAATTCGAGAGGACGCAGAGGAGAAAAAGGAAAACCCTAGAACCTCTCCTACCTTGACAAAGTCTGAGTATCAAGAACATCTGAACCGGAATCCGGTCGAAAATTCCCCCTAACCACACAACATGTTGTGCCCAGTCTATAGATGCGAAATCATGCAAGAAAAGAGGAGGAGAAACCAACCTTCCTGGGCATTTCTTCAGCAGCTGCTCTATTCTGTGGCATCTCTGTACTGGCTCACTGGAATCAGAGCCTGCACTCATCGAGCAGGAATATTTTCTCATGGTACTATAAGTACAAGGATCACTGGAATCAAACTTCGGAACCATTAGAGCGTTGCTCTGCTGCTGGTCTGGTGAGAGATCCTGCAATTGTCCTTGCTTCTTCCCGCCCTCGCGAGTCACCTCCACCCATCCGGTTTCGTCCATTACCTTCAACTAACTCCTTACCCCCACACAAGTGTTGCTCACCACACCACCAATTCCAAACAAACAACGAGAAGGAAATCTCCGCCGATTTTATTTCAATCCAAATTCCCGGCCCCGAATTCCACAAACGAGAAGAAAAGCTCCGTCAATTTCAAGCCCATAATTCTCGGCCTCGATCCCTATGAGACACGCAGCAACCGATTGAACCAAGTCGACGCAACCGGAAAGGACGAAGGACTCTGCCGTGGGGAAGAAGCAAAATGAAAGACTTCGAACGAACGAAAGAAGTCGAATTTGAGAGACAGAAAATTGCATTCATCCACTCGGTCGATCGTACAGCCCATCTAACGCCCATATACCCATGAAGCTGCATAGCCTTCTTTTTTTTTCCTTTCCTGGCTATATATAGCCAAAAATGGCAATTAAAAAACTTGGGCTCTGCATTGCTTCACATTACCAGCGACCACCAACTGATGGAAAAAATGAATTGATTTTATGAAAATTAAGTTTCATTCAAATGACATTGCATGCAACTTGAATTGAATTCAGATTGAATTTTATTGAATTCAAATTGAATTTAAATACATTAAACAAAATACAAGTTTCATAAATTTCAAATTTCATGGAATTGATTGAATTTGAATTCAATTAAAAGAAATGCGATCCAAATTGGTGTGTAAGCTACTGATAACTTACTTGTGACTATGGTGTTGAAAACAAAGACTCTAAGAAGACATGTGAAAAGGTATTTTTTTATTCGTCTTTGCTTGGGAGTTGATTGAACGAATTCTAGTTTGGAATTGTCATCCAACAAAACGATTTATAAAACCCAAAGTTGCTTTACTTAAATCAGTTTTGATGAATCATCATAATTGGAATTAGAAGTGCTAAAATCAAGTCATTTTGAAAAAAATTATAATCAAAATTCGATCAATTTTTTTTAAAAATGATCAAATTTCTAAACACGGTTCAAGGACGTAGCAAAAAATATAAAAATATGTTTTTAAATTTTATTTTCATATTTAGCTTGGAGCCAAATTTCACTAAATCTTCTTATGGATAATTGTCACTTTGGATACGTTACAAAATTGACCACAAAAAACATTGATTCAAGGCACAAGGTACAAATTAGCCTTGGGTAAACTAACACTTTCTAGTATCATGGTAAAAATCAGTGTTCAGTTTTTTAATTCAAAAGGAACCTTTGGCTAACTTTTTTTAGTTTTTGATGGAACCTTTGATTCTTTGAATTTCTAAAACCTCAAGTTCTAATCATTTTCACAAAGAATGTAAAGCCGGTTTAGGGTAAGACAAGGTTCAATTGTATCTTAACTAAATTAAAAACAAATTGTGTAATATGAGTTTGTTCAACTAGTGCACATAATTCAACATAAATATTATGTAATATTAATTATGTACAACCAATCAAATACAATAACTTGTTTAAAAATGTAAGGTCAAGTTTTTTTAAATAATGAAATTTTATTTATTTAAGTTCTAATGACAATTTGAAGAAAACTTAAAACCTTCAGTTTGGACACCATTTGGACACCATAGAACCTAATCATGGAGGTACTAAAATCCATGAACCTACCAACACTAATAAAATCTTTAATATTTTATGTTACACCTTGTACTTTGTAACTTACATATGGACCAAATGGGTGTTTATCCAATGCCAAGCATTGGCAAAATTTAAGCGAGGTTACTTTGCCATGTATGGAAATACCTTCTAGCAAATTGGAAACTCGTGTGATTCACGTAACAAGCACATGAAACAAAATTGACCTTTATCTACCAAGCACATGAACATAGCCTAATATATGTCGAGACTCTAAATTGGAATTGTAAAGCAATTGATTACATGTAAGGTAAAGCTCACGGGATGTGAGCTTTACACAATGTAAAAATCAACAAAGCTTTTTTATTTATAAAAGATTTCATGTGATAGCTAGTGGGTATCACAAGAAAAAATGACAACAAACATTTTGTAAAATGAAATGCCCACACCTTAATGTGTTTCATGTTTTAAAATGCCATGTGGGTTTTACACTACGTAAGTGTACCTCCAAATACACTAGAAAATTTTTAAAAGGTTTTTCCATATGTCAAGGCTCAAAGTTAGGCTATGTGACAATCATTTTATTGGTTTTGAGCATGGCAAATATGTCCATGTTATGTCTATAATACATCAATGAGCTATAGGTAGTTTCCAAAGGAAAATAGGAAATGTTTCAGATTGTGACCCGTTCATAAAATATATGGGATATTTTTTTGCAATCCTTCATACAGTTGTCCATGAATCATTCTAAAAACAATTTCAAAAATAGTTACCTCATTTTCAAGCCTAACTACTTCATTTCTTTCTTAATAACTACCTTTTCTTATTAACTTTCTTAATAACTATCTCCCACCTTTCCTAATAACTATCTTCATTTTATAATTATATCATTCTTTTTCTCTATCCATCAACATAGATATATTTTTAAAAAATTAACATGTGTCTTTTCATGTCCACAAAATGTATATTAAATTTAAATTAAATTTGACATTGACATAAATAATGATGATGAATTATTAAAAACCATATGAAAACATAAGGGGGGAAAAAAGAGTTGATCATCACTAATAGTATGCAGCAGCACGGAGCTCAAATAGGTAATGTTTAAGATTGTGACACGTCCATAAAATTATAATGTGAAAAGGGTTTTTTGAAAATGCATGCTCTTTGAGCTCAGCACGGAGCTCAAATAGGATAATGTTTAAGATTGTGACACGTCCATAAAATTGTAATGTGAAAAGGGTTTTTCTCAAATGCATGCTCTTTGAGCTCAAATAAGTAATGTTTCAGATTGTGACACGACCATGAAATTTTGTAATGTGAAAAGGATTTTTCTCAAATGCATGTTCTTTTAGCTGATGAATGAATGTATAATTTCATTTCATATTTATACATGTAGAAAATAATACATTCACAATGGTCATCCATTAAGGCATGGTAACATTTATGAAATTTGATTATGGCTTGGGGCATGCAACAAGAAAGTTTTTCAGCCTAGAGTCTTGGCACACATGTTCCATACCCCCTCTTTTCCTATTGGGGGGAGGGGGGAGGGGCGTATATTGCCACATCCAACCCCATAGGTACCTTGAAAACATTTTGTCCCAACCCCATACCCCAAGCCACTAAGTACCAAAGAGGGCATGAAATGAATGGCCTTGGGCTTGAGTTTTAAAATAGAATATTCTTTGTCCTAGGGTCCCATGACAGGGAATATTGGCTTGGGCTTGGGGGCAAACCCCATAAGATTCCCTTGGACAACGGCCTTGGACATCTTGCAAACCTTGTTAATGTCATGTCCTACGCCCTGCATGGTTTTGTCTTGGGCCCTTGGTAGCCTAAGGTCAATGATAATGAGTATTGGGAATGGGCATCTAATTTTACTTTGTACTTCTACATGTATGAAATAATACATCCACAATGGTCATCCATAAAGCCATGATAACATTGGTTTTAACTTGGGGTATGCAACAAGAAAGTTTTTTGGCTTGGAATATTGGCGCACATGATCCATATGTCCTTCTATTGTATTGGGAAGGGGGGGATTATCACATCCAAGCCCCCAAGTACCCTAACCTTGTCATGGCATGAGGCCATTATGTCATGGGTGCCATGCCACCACTTCTTAAATTTTGGGCAACTCGTTTGGGCCCCTAGGTAGCCTAAGGTTTTTGTCTTGGGCCTCATATACAAAATTATAACTGAGTTTTTATATCTTGGAACTTTAAATAGCCTAGGGTCATTTTGTTCAAGGCCTCACGCCACCATGTTTTGCACCCCATGCCACCTTGACCCCATATTGCTTAAGGTTTTTATCTGAGGCCATTTATAGAATTCCAATTCATCACAAGCTAGACCATAAGTGGTTTAGACCTATGGCAATATTATCTTTTAAGCTTTGGCCCCTAGATAACTTAAGGTCTTTGCCTTCGACCCCACTTATGGAATTATAATCGAACTACTATGTACACTTTGGAACCCTAGGTAGCCTAAGGTCATTTTGTTCAAGGCCCCATGTCACAATGTCAAGCACCCCAAACCACATTGTCCTAGCTCCCATGCAATTTAAAGTTTTTGTGTTAAGTCATGTATAGAATTTCAACACAAGGTGAACCATAGAGTTTCCCAAACCTATGGCAAAAAAATCTTTTAGGCTTCGACCTTTGGATAACTTAAGGTCTTTGCTTTAGGCTCCATATATGGAATTGTAATTAAGCTACTACACCTTGGAACCCTAGGTGGCCTAAGGTCATTCTGTTTAGGGCCCCATGCCACCATGTCTTGCACCTTGGGGCACTTTGTCCTATCCCCCCATGTAGCTTAAGGTCTTTGTTTTTGGCCATATATAAAATTCTAATCTAGCACACAATGAACCATAGGTTGCCCATACCTATGGCAATAGAATATTTTAAGCTTTGGCCACATGCCCAACCCAAGATTCCATGTCATGGTTTCCACAACATGCAATCTTTTTAATTTTTACCCTAAACCAAACCAAGGTTCCAAATTTTAATTTACCAAACAACTTCCATGGCCTTTTTGCAATTGTCCCAACCCCATTTAACCCAAGGTCATTTTGTCTTTATAGGCACCATGGCATGATTTCTCTAGCTCCTAGGCCACCTTGTTTTGGCCCCCCACATAGTTTAAAGTCAAGTTGTGTTAAGTCTCAACTACCCTACCTCAAATCATCTTATCTATGAAATACCAAAAAAACCATATTCATACATGACTTCAACTTTAGGCCAAATTGTTAAATAACATTTCAACCGTAGGTCAAAATGCTAAAAACAATGCCAATCCTAAGTCAAAATGCCAAAAAAATTCTAAACTTAAGCCATATGCCAAAAACCACCAAGAAAGTTTTTCGGCCTAGAGTCTTGGCACACATGTTCCATACACCCTCTTATCCTATTGGGGGGGAGATTGCCACATCCAACCCAAGAAGTACCTTGAAAACATTTTGTCCCAACCCCATGACCCCAAGCCATTATGTGCCAAAGAGGCCATTCATTTCATGGCCTTGGGCTCAGGTTTTAAAATAGAATATTTTTTGTGCTAGGGTCCCATGACAAGGAATATTGGCTTAGGTTTTGGGGCAAACATCATATTTCAATACAAGAAATATCTATCCATATGAAGAAGAAGAATAAAAAAGTGAACATGACTTTAGGGTTTGATGCTTTGGGCAAATATGGTTATTTCAAAATGAGTTTTGTGTTTCATCTCACTTGATAAAGACATTATGTCATTTAACAATATGTATTGAATTTTCTATTGATATGGCAATACCCGCATTGAAGCCTCAAGTTTGTAAGGTATTTCAAATGTAATACCCACATGTGGGGCTAGCATTTTATTTTCATCTAAGGTGTGGAGAGGGAGTAAAATGATGTTGGTGAGTTTTTGTAATACTTGCATTGCCATATTGGTACATGACTTTAATTTTAGGCCAACTTGCCAACTAGATGTGTGATGTAGTTGCAACATGACAATAGCCTTTAAGATAAAATGGAGATGTTCTTACAAAACCTACATGTATATCGACTTAGTGTTAAACTAGAAGCCAAAAGGATTTATCCCAACTAGATAAAATTAGTTTTGTATATGCATATTGGCCTAAATTGGGAAAACTTGTGGCCATATTCGCTTAGTTGGTCCCAAGCCATAATCAAATTTCACAATGTTACCATGCCTTAATGGATGACCGTTGTGGACATATTATTTTATACATGTATAAATATGAAATAAAATTATATGTTCATTCCCAATACTTGTTCCCATTGACCCCAGGTTACTAAGGGCCCGGGACAAAACCGTGCAGGGTGTAGGACATGACATTAACATAATTTGTAAGATGTCTAGCCCCATGTCCAAGGGAATCTTATGGGGTTTGCCCCCAGCCCAAGCCTATATCCCCTGTCTTGGGACCCAGCACAGAGAATATTCTACTCTAAACCTCAAGCCCAAGCCCGCTCCTTTCATGGCCTTTTTGGAATTCCGTAGGCGACCGATCGTCTTACGGTGCCGGAGTTCTCTGGAGAGTGTGAGGGCCATGGCAAGCGGAGTGATGACGTTCAATCTGGAATTGTCCAGCCAAGAAATGCGTAAGTGGTTGCAGCAATGTCTTCATCATCATTATCAGTGCAAAAAGTTCAATTGCCATGTGCAAGATCTAACGCTTGTCTAGACGACAAAAGCAGCACACTTGCTCCACCATCACATGGAGAAGAGGGAGGTCAATCAGGAGGAGATTGCTGCTGGGTGTCACTGTGCACCCGCAATTCCACTTTACCCATCGACACCAGCTTTTGCAATACGCCCCCACTTCTTCCCAGAGTGCACCTTTGTGTCTGCCTATTGCCTGGTTTGTTTACCGAAAATTGTCGACCTGATATCTTGGGAAGTAAATCGAAAGATTGGACACATTCTATGCAAGGCACGATACCTCATCGTGGCTTCTATGTGATCAATCTATATGATTTGAAAGGAAGTTCTTCTGTAGTTCCTGCAGATTAGAGAAAGAAACTGTGGCGGGATTTTTGGATCCCGCACAATGGTGGGATCACGGATCAGATAAGGTAATTGAACATCAAACCTGTCAAAGTTCACATGTCAATGGAGCCATAGCTCTTGTTGGTGTCAATCTTGTAGCCCTCTCTCGGTTGCTATCCTGCCTTGGTCTAAACTTGGCAGAAATTATTTTGAGACCCTTTGCACTGGTGGGATAATTGTAGTAGGTTGGAGAAGGTAGGTAATTGCAATTTATGTTGATGGAAAAGGTTAGTGCTGCATCCTCTGTTCTTATGATGCCATCTATACCCATGATGTGGAGAATACATGGCTGATCAGCTTGATCCAGATATTCAGTTATAGACAAATGAAGGTACCTGTATTTCAAACATAAAAAGGCACAAGAATCACTTTGGCTTGGGGACTGATGAAACCCACCATGGGTGGCAGCAGAGATGGTGGCAATGGCACCAGGCACAGTGCAATTGAACATTTTTGCATGGAATCAAAAGCTTACAAAAGTATACGAGGAAATATGTGGAAGCTTACAAAATATGAATTGATCTTCTGGAACATGGTCTCTTCCCACAACTCCAGGGGTTTCAAATTCTCTTCTCTGAGTACTGTTGTAGGATTAATTTGTCGGTTTTTGTAAGAAAGGATACCTTGCACATACTGCACCAAATGCATAGATGGTTCCATGGCTCTTGATAAGCAGTTTTGAGTGGATACCTTCTAAGATGGTAAGTTGCTGTTACAGCAAAATCTGCAAGGATTTTAAGTATGATGTACAATACCTTTTGTAAATGTCCATGTATATTTTGTCTCAATTCTCCACTGTTGGATGAAGAGATATTATGCTATCCTTAGTTTACTTTGCAGACCACAAGGTGTGGAAATTGTTTTCACAGTAGACCTTTCAGTCAATGACCGAGCATTCTTGGTCAGTGTGTAGATATCTTTTAAGGTAAATGCCAAATCCGACTTAAGGTATGGTACCAAGAAATATCCTATGACATTCTATCTGGGACCTGGTTGTTTTCCACTGGCTTCTGCAGGTCATTTACAGTTCAGGAGGGTAGGATTCAAGTACAGGAGTATTCAATTGAGTTACGTGTCAGGGTTTCAGAAAAAATACATACGTTCTGAATATATGTTAAGAGGCAGTCATTTTCTGTGTGCAATTCAAGTACTTTAGCTCATGCAACCTGCTCAATGTGTAAAGTATCCAATCAACCCTGACATTTTGCTGACAGCCTTGTAAAAATTTGCTTTACTGTTTGGCACTGCAGTCAGCAATGCCTGGTGACTCCTGTTAAGGCAGCAACTTGCAGGCATTTACAAGTACTTTTGATTGTCTTCCCTTTTACAGCTTTCATATATCTTGGTGTTTTGTGTATTTCACTACTCTCTATGTAGGCCTCCCTGTGGAGATTTTGAAGTCAGGTTGTCTAGCCAATTTTTTCCTCCTTTGCTGAGGAGGAAACAATAACTGCACTATATTCTTGTAAACAAACCAAATCTGCAATCCACAATGTGATAATAACTTAATTGCTTGGGTTGGTGATTGCCATGTCAGGATTGAAGCCTTGAGAAAAGAAAGGGCTTCCTTTTATGTCTGTCCTCTGTGTCCTACAACTCATCAGAGTGGTTCTGACATGTTTTTTATAAGCCCCCTTGCAGCTTCTTGGTGAATGGCAAGGAAGTGGATAGGACAGTAACTGTAGGATACCTGGTAAAGAGGCCTGGGGAAGAGCTTGGACCTTGAAATGTATGCAAAATGCAGGAGCATGCAGGATGCTTGGAGAATGTTCAACAAACTGCCATCCAGAAAAGTGGTGACTTGGGCTGCCATGATATTGGGACATGTGGATTGTCAGCAAGGGCAGCAGGCTCTGGAACCATTTGACAAATGCACAGGAAGGCTAGACATGGTTACTTTTGTGGGATTGCTGACTGCACATGCCAATTCTAGACCTAGAGCATTTTAGACTTTGTAGCTCAGTTCTGGATTGTTGAAATGTCAGCACACAGATAGTTAGTTGTTACTATGCTGCATTTCATTTCCATGTGTCTTGTCTTGCATCTGCTGATTGACAGTAATATTGCTGTGAGGTGCCGGATGAGATATTGGTGTAAAGATCAGTTGGAAGGAGGTATGATCTTGTCACTGGGAAAATTTACCACTGTATGAATGCTCCTCCAGAGACTCCTAAGATTGCAGCATGACTCACTCAGCGCCTTGATCACACAGAAGAAAACGTCAGTTGTAGAACATGAAGTTCCATTTACCAGACAAGAAAGGTTAGGAATTAGGGTTTTTGTGTTAGCCATGAGGAATTGGCACGCAGATCCTGTTGACCTGGTGTGACTCATTTCTTATGGTTTTTGGACACCAATCAATTTTCCCCTGGAATCTGCAAACAAAGGGTTTGTGGTTGAGTTGTGAAGGCAATGAAATTATACATAGCAGATCAACCTAGATTGGTGGCTGTGCATTATTCAAGGTCTGCAGCAATTTACAAGACATCTGAAGAGCATTACCTTTGCTCTAATGCTGTCAGAGACTAGCAAACTGGTCTGGGGTCTTGGTGCCTACAGGCCAGACCAGGCCAGATGCAATTGTTTACCAACCTGTGTTGATTTCATTTCACACATTGATTTTGTATAATTTCAATGAGTGTCACAAGAAGACTGAATGTTCGTGTTTGTCTGTGCTGTGCTGGTGGGTGAACAGATGTACGGGTCTTGAATTGGGTCAGGCAGTGATCATGCCACCATGAATATCCTCAATCTCCATGCCAGATAGGTTTGACTTGAATCATGCGGTATTTTTGATAGTTTATATTAATGTGCTAAAGCATTATGGTATGAGGTAGAGTTGTGCGTCATGCATTAATATATCTATGGGGAATGGGTAGCCTGGAGGAATGAGACATGTGCAAATAGTAGCGTCTTATGTGGTGTTGGCAGGAACAGTCTTTTGCAGAATGAACATGTGCTTTCCCTTTGGACAACCATATCAACAATTTTGGTGAAAATTTTGGTGACAGATTTTTGTGATAATTGTGGTGACAATTTTGATGATACTTACTTTGGTGAAGTTGGTGATTTTAGGTGATTCTGTTGATGGTACATAACTCTTCGTGATTTATGTGCCAACATCAATTTTTGAATTGGCGGACAAGATGTTGAGGATTTTTTGAACCTAATCTTATTGAATGTTTTTGTCATATTTCTGCTCAAAACCCAATCCATAAACCATAAACTAAAATATATATTCCATTTGAATTACATGATCATCTCCCTCTATTTAAATTCCTTGACACCAATCAGATGTTTCCATCATGATAAACCTTTGCAAGTCTCGTAACTGAAATACTTGCATGGCATGGCCCTCATGTACTTCACTCTTTATTTTTACACAATGACCTGAACAGAAGCTAAATCATTAAATCATTGAAGTTTTCATGAATGAAAATCAGGTCATTCATTTGCCTGCTATGAGACTGACAGAATTACCTTGCAAGCTGCGTAAAGGCAAAAATCATTTGGAGGTTATGTTATGAAATAAGTTCTCATTCCCAAAGAACCTCCCTGGGAACTTAAGCTGCTATTTCTGAGAATGGAAGAGTGCATCCTAAATTTCAAGACTAAAATGTTCAGGACTGTTACAGAAACATGATGTGATTCCTGGGAGCCTCAGGTGTTACTATGCAAGAATCTAACCTCTATGACCATTGCCATCATAATCAATCACGTCGTGGAAATTTGAAGGTAAAGATTGGCAATGACCCATTGCTCCCTCTGAGGACCCAAGTCACTACCTCCTCAAGTGGGCTCATGACCCACTTCCAACCTTGAAGCTGGCCCAGAGCAAACCAACACCCACCAGTGCACCATGCACAATAGATGGTGTGCGGACATGAAACACTTTTTCACTGTATTCCTGTCCCATAGCTGCCATGGTGGTTAGCTCTGTACTAACCATTCACATGCATCTACCTACCGAGTAGCCACCAAATGCCTCACCTAGTTAGTGTGATGAGGGAAGTAGGATGGTTTACAGGATATGTTACCAAGCTAGAACCTTGGTAATACAGTAGTGGTCATCCACAACTGAGCCATTATGGGTTTGCAAGGGATGATGCAATATTGTGCGTGTTGGGTCACATAATCCTATCAGCTGCTCAGATACAAGAACCTAAAAACCACAGAAAAATGTCTGTGGTCACCTCAGCAGCAAGAAACAGGAAAGAAAAATCCAGATCTATATGACCGCATTGCAGACAATGCCACTCATATAATCATTTATGATGAATTAAGTTCAGAATGAGAGGAAAACTTAGGAGCTATGACGTCTCAATACACACAATTAGAGACTCCCAGAAAATATCAATTTCTGAAGATCTCAGAATAGAGGGCAAAACTATACTGTCTGTAACTAGTTGTGTTTGTCCCATACATGCTTGGTAAAACCTAAAATCATACGTGCATGTCTACTATCTTAGGGCGATAATAAATTTTTATAACATGAAAGGCAACAACAATACAAACAAATTATCAATTAGAAATTAATTTCATTATGATTTTTGTTATTAAATCTTCATCAAAGCCTTATTGAAGTTTTTAAAGTAATATCAAATTAAATTTGAAAAATTATATCCAAAAAACGAATTTTATATTAAAATTTTAATTTATTTGTAAAGTGATGTGTTTTATTTTAATCAATTCTTGCATAATCTTTCAAATCAATTTTTTAACAATCCTGTTTTAATAAGATTTTAAGTAATTGAAGCTAATTATTTGTATGTTTTATCAAAAAAAATTCATTTAAAAAATTAGTCATTTGAGTTGTTTTTAAACATTTTGTAGCGATATGAAACCTCGTCGCACAAAAAGACAAGTGACAACCCCAAAAAATAAAATGATATAGAGCCATGATTAAATCAGTTACCCAACATTCACATTTTGAGAAGAAATCTAGATGGGTAGACTTCAAAACAACCCATCATCAATGGGATGGGTGCACCCAAAATCTACACATGCGCGTCCATTAACTTGGGGCAATAAAGAACTGAAATGACTTATATTGAACCCAAAAAGACCTAGAAAAGCAGAATGCACCTTGTTTTGATGCTCCAGATTCGCACCAGAACAGGTGCAGGAATGAAATATTTCTTTTGAAAATACTTGCCAAAAGCATCTCAGAGTGTGGTTGTACTTATTGACATCCTTCTCTCATCCACCATCATCCGACAAACACACAGATAAAAAAACAGGATCTTCGTGATATATTAGTGGGTATAATCATCATCCCACTTTGTCTGAGTTGCAAAATCAGATTTAAGGTTTACATGTTTTAGGGTTTAGGCATTTTGATCTCCTTGAAACATTCAATTGAACAAGAAGCTTCAAGAATTGTCTTACTCAAATCACGAATCTATGATTTGGAGAAGAAGAGTGTGAGGAGAGCACACGACCTCCGGTTCGTAGAAGACGACCGTTCTATGTTGTAATACAGCAAATGCGTATTCTGCACATATGAGAAAGGCTCCATGACAGTTCTTTCGTGGAATGGAGACGATGGTTATTCCGCGTGGAATAGAGCTACCAATCACACTACTAGCTATCTAGGTTAGTTATCCCCTGTGGACTGATTGACAGCAAGAACTGACGTCCGCCACGTGTCAAGACGCTGATGCAATAGCCTTATCCACTTCCAGATAACGACCGTGAAGGTCGGGATCCTGACCCTCCGATTGGCCCGTGGTCTCGAAGTCGCTTCCCAGCCACTAGCGCCGCCCAGGCTTCGGGAGTTTAGTAGCCTGCGTTGCCTGCCACGAATTTGCCAACTTTTTGCAAATCCTGGAGCGACGTGGCCCCCGTCAGGCCACAGAAAAGTCCGAAGGGAAACGACAGCCCGCGGGATCGCCGGGTTCTAACTTCTAACTAAGGTTACTTTTTCACGTAGGTGGGTTACTGGGGACTAGTTAATTACTTAGACATTGGTCGCCTGGGGATTAATCCAAGAAGCCACCTGGTTTATTATTGGCTCTTCTCAGAAGGAAGAAACATTTGGCACTGGTCCACAAGAGTTTTTTTGGCTAAAATTCTAGCCTAAACTTGAAATCAATGTGTTGGTGACAAGTGGAGACCTGACTGCAATCTATAGCCAGATTTTTTCTTAAAACGTTAAATTATTTTTACATTCAAACCTAAAGTTAAATAAGTACCAACCTTGTTAGGCAGGGATATTAGCAGGGGCTGAAAATGGTGACAAACGATTTTAGGACCATAATTTTCATATGGCCAATGAGAACGCTCAACATGCCCTCCATTTTGAAAGTAGACTATTATGGAATGTTTTTAACTATTCTTCATTTTCCTTCACACAAAGATTTTTTCTTTGAGAAAAATAATTTTTAGCATTTCTAAAAATAATATAATTTGTTCTAAAGCCACAAAGTTACCACAATATATAATATGTTATAAAATAAAAACTTGTATATATATATATATATATATATATAAACAAGGATAGAAATCCATCCACAAAAAGTACAAGGCATGTCAATGCAAATGTAAACACACACAAGGAAAACCAAGACCATCAAAACATTAGTAATGAAGTGGAAAACGTAATGTTAAAAGGGCATCCTATGCCACAAATCAGCCAGTGATGGAAGTGCACTAATTGGTATGTGTGGAAGAGATGAACTGTGATTAAACATGGCAGCCCAATGAAGAATCGTGATGGTTTGCGCACATTGTAAAGCTATTGTCACGTTGCCTATAATGAGATATAAGCATTAAAAGTACCAAGGAGGTATGCTGATGGCGAACTATACATGCATGTATAGAAGAAGTCAGAAAGGAATCAAAACGAAAATGAAAACAATTATAGGCCTTTATGGCAAGGGGAATGAAATCATTCCCGGCGCTCGCTCTATGTAGGATCGTGCCTTGTCTTGAGCGGCAACTGTCGCTCCATGCATTGTTGTCGTTGAAGCATGTTGCACCAAATCTATATGAGTTAAATTGGTAATGACAACGTCTACCAAGGTACGAAAACTATCTTTGGTGATGATAATGTCCATTCATCTTTGTGTGTGGCAAGGAATGGTGAAAAACCTTTTTCTATACGTGAATTCCACTTTTTGATGTGATAGCTGCAATGGTATCTTGAAATGTATCATGGGCTACAATGCGCTCATTCTCGCACAAACAATGTAGCAAATGTATACCCAAATCATCAATGGTATGACCACATTGGCATGTGGAAAGATGCAGAACTATAAGATGTGGTATATTGAGACAAATAAAAAATGTTGTAAGAAAATGGGTGGAAGATAAACAAAATGAAAAGGTGTTAGGGTGAATAATAACCAAGCCCCTGTTATTGGACTTGCATAGGAACAAAAATGTGTTCGCATAACATCTGAAGGAACATCTATTAAAAGCAAAATAAATTCCTATTCGTGTAATTATTCCATAAAATAAGACTACATTTGAGGATAGGATTACAATATTAAATTTGCGAAAAGCAAAACATGTGACTAGACGACTTCGTGTAACATCACATAGGTATTTTGTATTACAACTTGAAAGGGATAAATGTTAATCTCTACATGTGCCATCACATGAAGAAGAATAAAATGATCATCTTGTTGGAAACAAGAGACTAATGCAAAAATGATCAAAGCCCAACATTTTAAAAAAACAAAATGTAGTGTGTCAAACCATTGAGGGAAAAGTGACCTGATAACGAACCAAATGGCCCACTATCGTGCCAAAGGATCATAACCTTAATGGCTTTTCTAACATAATTATGATACGAACATTAAATTTGGTATAATGTTGCAAGATATCTAGTGATGGAAATACAATATGCTATAAGTAGTTCAGCCATTGGGCATAATAAAATGAAAACATTGCAAAAGTTGCTTGAAGATCTACAAGCATAGGAAGGCTAGTGATTATGTTGAGGTCCGGAACACCTTTGATATGAAGGACTCCATAAATGGCAAAAAACTTATTAGGGCACCTTGAATATAAAAACTAGATTCAGGTGTAAGAAAACATGGAGGAAATGATATAGATTAGTCTAACCCTTGTGGAAACTAAGCGACACATTTCATTAGCTGCATTGAAAATCCTAATGTGCCAAACTTATCATGTAATTGCAAAAAAAAAGTAACACATTCAAGGCAAAACTAATTATGTGCGTATCATCTACTGACAAAGGAAAAACACAAGTAGGACTAGTCGTTGTAATAGGATGGAAAACACGAATATGAGCTAATGTAAACAACACCCCTTTCAAAGGATCCCCCTATTGTGTACCAGACTCGAATGAAATGACAGTGAGATCTTTGTGCCTAAAAGCCTCCAAGAAATATAGTGGAAATGGGTGTGCATAAAACTGATGAACAAATGGGAAAAGTTAATCCAAGGTGCCAATAGAAAACCACGACTCTTGAAAAATGGTTGTTCAAAATATTGAATTAAATGCATTTCGAACATCCACTTATAATACCACCCGTTCTAGATGTAGATCCCACATAGCTTTAACCCCATGAACCATTGCTTCACACTCGCTCAATGTTGCCAACCCAAAAATTAGTTAGACCAAGCTTGATCACCATCAATAATTGATATTCAAATTGAGGGTCTATTTTGACAACAGTTAAGAAAATAAGAGGAAATAATTGATCTAATCAACACCTCCACACAAGACAATTTTTGTAGTTTCACCCTATTAGCATCATGTTTAGATATTAAAGCACTCATTACCAACCTGCCTTTCTTCATAAATATGACATTTGCCAGGAACCTATGAAACAAGCCCATAAACTTTATAGTAAACATCCACCAGATGTATTGACATTATATTCAAATTTTGTATTGTCCACTTGAAGATTCCCAAATTAAAATGGTTGTTCATTTCCCTAAAATATTACCTATGGGACAATGTTATTTACAATGGTTTGAATTGAACCACTAGTTGTTATAACAACTTGTTGCAAATCTTCCTCCATCACATGGCTTGCACAAAATACATCCCAGTCTACAAAATACTAGGTGCCAAGATCTCCAATAACTAGGTGTGAAAACATAATCTTAACCCCATTATTCACACATTTGTTTAGCTTCTCATAGATAATGTTCCATTCTACATCCACAATGGATTGATATTGTGCAAGATTTGAAAGCTTGTGACAAGAGATTATAACCTCAGCTGTTTCAAACAATAGCCTAAACACATCAAAAGTTTGAAACAAAGTTACCTATGTTGGAAAGTTTGTTATGCACAAACATAAGTATCTTGGTGTGAAGTTAAAAGGAAATACTAAATGAATTTTTTAAAAAGAACTCATGTTGGATGGTGTGATATCCAGTTGGAGAAGGATTTTCAAAAAGTCTTTGCGAAAGCCCAACTTCCAGGTTCTGCTTATTAGTGGAAGTGACTTCAACATTAGAGATATCCATGCCAACAACATCATCCCCCTCAACATCCTACACCAAATCAAAGAAGAGACTTCCATGGTTGCTTTGACTTCAATATTCAAATCTGGTTCAAATTGCATAGATAGTTGAAGTCTCCATTTGTACACTTGAACTGCCCAATATTCCAGTTTTAGCAATTATTTCAAAGGGAAAGGGTTTCTAGCGTTTAGGGCTTAAGGAAGAAAGGTCAGGAATATTTTAGTTGCAAATTCATATTCACTAGCTAATAGCAAAGGTAAATAACAAAGATGATGATGTTCCACTCACTCTTGCAAGGATCCCTTTCAATTAAGTTTGTTAGCTCAAGCACCTAGCACATCCATTTTTCCTTTAGATATGACTTTGAACTATAATCAAAAAAATATTCTTTTAATGTGGTCAATAAAAACTACAAAATCTTGTAATATTATGAATTTGATGGTGAACCAATTTGAGATTTACTTGTGGAAGGTTTCCATGCTTATTCACAATGCGTTTTACTAATTGAAAGTTGTGGGCAGTTGTTTCTTTCGCTTGTAGTGTCATGCCCTCCTTTGTTGGAGGACCCTAGCATTCATATTGTCCATGATGCCCAATAATTTTCAAATTTCTGCTCAAATTACAATGACCATTTATCAACAAATACAACTTTCATGTCTACCTCTTGCACATCTTGTGTATTTGCATGCATGACTAATATTTTCACAAAACATATTTTCAAATTATTTTGGCATTTTCTACATCATGTGTTGGGTGAACAATTGTGTTAAGTAATATTATAGAAAAGGTCCATAACATTGTGGGTTAGGGAAGCTACCACAATGTGCAAAGTTTAGTTGATAGTTCGAAATATTCCTTAGTGGGGTAGATGCAAAGGTAGGTAATAACTAACAAGGTAGCAAAGAAATTGGCCATCTAAAAATCAAGTTTTGAAGTTGTGCACCCTTCACAACACCTAAAGTTGAGAATATTGTCTGTAGTCCAAATGTATAATCATTCCATACCACAGTCATATTATAGAGTAACCCATTCAATGCAACCAACCTAAATTGGAAACGGAGGCTAGATTTTAGAAAGGAGCCATAGCATGCCTGAATCCAAGTGAGCAAAACATCTAATATGGCATATTCTCTTGTATCCAGCCTTGGATCTTACAAGGACACTAATAATTCCTAAAAACCACAAATATATAATATGTGTACGACAAACATTTGATAACACAAAAAAGTTGCCAGATGTGATTTTAGGAGTTGATAGTAGAACAACAAAAGGGGAGATTGTATGTGATTATAACTATGAGAAAATCCATTATCTTCCCCCCAACATCTATTATAAACAACAAGGTAAAATACACAATACATATACAACAAGTAATAAGTAATTCTTCTTTCAACAGTTACCATTTAGAGTGAAGGGAAAAAATGAAGGTTGGAGCATGGTTTTATGTTTATAGCATGTAGGTGAGGTTTAGCAACATCCACTCCCCCAAGGACTATAACTGCATTAACCATACCTTGATACCTAAAAATGACAACCCACCACACAAAGCTAAAATAATACGAGCCTATTGATTCATGATGAAGAAAAAGGGTGTTTTGATGTCTAGTCACATGAGAGACTAATGAAACTACCCAGGATTTAAAGTGATATTTACAGCCACCTAGTTTAAGTTTCAAATTTGCCAATCAAAACACACATCATGTTGATTCAAACAAGGAAGGAAAAAGGTAGTAATTAACATAGACAACATGACAAAACTCCATGAATAAAACTGAAATAAACCAACAAAATCCCATGAATTGGCAAAAACAAGTTCTATAATATCACGAGTGCCACTTGTAAAAAGTTATGGAACAATGACCTCCATAGTAACAAAATTTACATTTACATGGTTTACATTTACATTTTAAAAACCTCAAAGTTTAGCTAACTCTTAAATCATAGCTACAAAAATGTTTGCAAATGCAATGATACATATGTATGCAAAAAAAACATCGTATTAAATGGCATGAAAGGTCAAGTTGTCAGCCGCAAACTTTTTGACATGATCTATCCAATTTCCTACATAATAATAACATATGTATTTTAATAAACATAAATAACTTATGTTATGAGTGTATGAAATGTGATCTAAAACAAGTTACAAAATAATCCACAATGTTACAAACAACAAAAAAATGGAATTGGTTGTAGAAATTGGCATGTTACATGGATTGGAAATTCCACCGCAATGAACATGGTAAATCCAAAATAAGTTTAAGGTATGTTGCCGACCCCTACTACATCAGCATCACTTGGCACTATCTGCTCTACTGCACCACTTGAAACTTGCAAATTTTTTTTACATTGGCAGACATGTTCATTGTTCAGGGTGGTTGATAGATTACAACAATTTGAATAGGATTGTTGGGTGTAGCCTCCACTAGAACTTGGTTAAAAGGTTGACAATCCTCCATGCCATGTGATTGTATTAGTTTTGTAATAGATCCATCACATACCATGTTGCAGTCCTCTAGTTTTTTGCACAACAATAGCCGACACTTATTTTCACCATCTACAATATTTGGTCCTAGGTTGCTTGTAGTGGCCAAAATTAACGTGAGAAGGTCAAAAGTGGTAGACCTTTCTAAACTTAAACCCAACATCTATTTAAACTTAACCCCAATTATTTTCTAAACTTAATTAAAACTTTTTATAGACTTAAGCCTACCTTCTTTCTAAACTTAATTACAACATCTCTTTAAACTGAACTATAACTTCTAGAGCTAAATTTAATCCCAATTTCTCTCTAAACTAAAAACCATTGATTTATAATTGGTAATGAGGAATACCTATGCTACAAGTAATCCAATTACTATAATGGTCCTTTATGTATATCAACAGGCTAGACATGTGTTATTGCAATGCATCATCATCATTTGGACTGTCCTTTTGTTGCCATAACTAGGTGAATTTTTGCATGTATCTAGCGACCATTACTTGCATTGTTTTTAATTAGATAGATTGTATCCAAACAATGTATAGATCCCACCATAGCTCCATAGGGGCTTTGAATGCTTCAAATGCCACTTCCATTTGTTGTTTCCAATCTTGGCATGAAATAGGAATAGTCATAGCACTTACAAACAAAAAATAACCCTGCTCTTGTAACATTCGTTTGACTGCACACCATAAGTTAGCACTACGCCCAACTTGCATCCATTTCAATATTTTATCCTTTGTCCCTCCTTTAATAGGGTTAGTAAGTGCTTATCCTTTGCCATGTGTAAACAAAAACATCTTTAGCAATAGGACATTGAATGATGTTGGTCACACTAGAAATGTTTTCAACATGTTGTAAATTGCTGCCACCATAGTATCAACGTTTTCAATGTTATGTGTCCACAAGATTGGTGGCATAACAATTTGTAAAAGTGGCACACTTGTCATGATATAGCACATAGGATGCCACCCCCGCATAATGTGTTCCAAATGAGGAGCAATGGCCTCTTCCTAGGCTACCATCTTCTTGTTAACAAATTTGTCCACTTTTTGTTGTTGTTTGTCCTTCCACTGGACTTTTAGGCCCATGATTGTTTTCACAAGGAGTTTGTATTCAATATACTCAATGAGCGCTTGGAATTCCTCATCCATGTTGGCCAGATTGCGAACATGTTCAACACATACAATTGTGGCATTTTTGACCAAATCTAAACATTGCTTCAATTTTTAAAGATACACATAAAGGAATCACATTACTACCTACAATAGAGAAATTCAAACGTGTTACATCATGTTATAGAGAAGTTCAAATATGTTACAACCTATAGAAAAGTTTGAATTAGGTTCAATCATGTTACTACTTGCTACACCTTAAAGTAAAAGGTTGAGATGAAATGTTGTTATTGATCTTGAAAATGCCCAATTCTCATAAGAGTTCATAAACACGTTCTTCACCCAATCCTCCATTTCCCTTCTTTAAGCATTCTATACTGCTCTAATTTGGATTTGAAATCATTACTTGTATCCTTCTCCTAATCATAATTTCGTAATAGAAATGGCAACAAATGGAACAATGGGGGCACTTGTTTCAAGAACATAAGAAGGTGAGCAAGTGGTTGTTAGTTCATGGTAATTTCTTATTTTGCCGCAACTTTGGTAGATGCTAAGGCGACCCTGCGTTCTACATCAATTGCAACAAGTTCTTGGCTAAAAAACATTCTCAAACGGTAATTGACCAGACTAACCTTGGGAACCTAGTAGTGTTCGATCAATAGGAGAGGATGGATGTGACAAAAGCGTTGACACATTTTTTACAGTAGAACCCTGCATATTTTTAGTGACCTTAAACCTGCTATTAGTTCCATTTTCATCAATAGTTGTTTCTTGTTGGGCCATGATGTCAATTGTTGTTGTTTCTTCATTGCTATTAGATGTTACAACATCTGACACAACCACTCCTTCAAGGTTTGGGACTATAGAGGTAGGTGAAGTGAAGTTACCACAACATCATTATTGTTTTGAAATTGTTTTCGTAATCATCATTGTTTATTACCTGTAGGTGGAGGATTTTACCTTTTGGTGCAATGAGTATGCTTATGAACTATCTCCTCAACAATAACATCTAAGTTAAGTTTCGGTTTTTTTTTTTCTGGCCAAATTTTGAATGTTTTTCCATAACATCATCATCCCATTTGCACTTACGATGATGTGCATTGTGGTTAGCATATGGGCACAATCCTACTAAGGTTTTGAACTAGCATAGTTGTTTTATTGCCTATGACCTACCAAAATGATTTGATGATGTTTCTTAATCAACTTCTAGTTGGGTTTTAAATGGCAAATCCATACTTCCCTTACCATTTGCCAACATTTGCTTCAACATCTTGTTCTTTTAGGGAGACTTGAAGTTAGGGTAGATAGGTAATTGGACATGTTTTGTTGAGTTAGGATAAAATGGTGAATTGATGTAGCCCCTATGATAATGTTTTGAAAGTTGGAGTTTACAGGGCCACTCCCCACCATAGATGACATTGTAGATGACAAATGTAGATGACATTGTATCGCCTTTTTGCTACTTTATTAACATTAGTAACTATTATTTGATATAAAAAAAAATGTAAAAATAGATTGAGAAATTTCTTTAAACTTAACTACCACTTTTTAAACATAATTACCTCTATCTAAACTTAACACTCTTCTTTCTAAATTTAACTACCTCTCTCTAAACACAACTACCTCTTTTTATATATTTATCTACCTTTTTCTAAACTTAATTGTATAAGTATTTATAAACTACAATTTCAATTTCTACTCATGTGTAGTTTGATAACCTAGTCCCACCAAGCTTTTAATCTGCATGTAATTATGGGGACACAAGCAATAATATTAAAAACAAAACAAAGCTATCATTTGATTATCTTTGAGTGAGTATTACATTGTCACACAATGCCACAAATACTCTAACAGTGCAAAGTGTTCACCTTTGTGGCGATAGATTCAAGCTTGAGTTCATTGTACAACTTTGTAGTCACAAATTGTTCCACCCATTTTTCGTATCCCAAATTAACATAGTAATGAAACAATTAGTCTACAACAAGATTTGTCTTAGCTTTATGCATACTTGGTTCTCACCCTCATTGTCAATCTTCTGTTGTGCCATTAAAAAACTTGATACACATATAAACACAACTTTGTGAAACAAACCCTAAACACAAATAAACTTAACACTCCATTAAATCTAATCAAAATTTGTTTGCAATTACAACTTGAATGACATCTTCAAGTTCAAACTATTGAATTACAAACATTGAAACTACACTTGTTTTTAGTTCAGTTATGGTTCAAACAATTGTAAATGTTGATATTAAACCTAAAGAAGTAGAATTACAATTGCAAACTAGTTGTTAAAGTAAAGAACTTTGTAACATGCTCCCCTACTAACATTTATGCATTGAAAGATGCTTTTTCATTGAAGCATTTTGTGCAGCCTAGGAGTGCCTTAACAAAATGTTCTTTGCTATAGGCAAGTGTTTTCACAAAAAATTAGATGCCATTGATTTGCAACAAAAAGTTAAAAAGCTTACAAAGCAACAAAGTTTTCGACTTACAAGTTTTTGTGCGCTTTCACTCCACTGCTTCTGCTGCTTCCAATTGCAAATAAGTTGACAATGGTGAATTGAATTCTCCTACGACAACAATTAGGACAACAACTTCAACATAATGGTGCTTCAAGTTGTATAACGATGACGATGGGGATAAGTGAGATAAGCAAGAACTTTAGGGCTTTTGGATCTTGGGAAATGTGACGTGCGTGAAAGGGCTACAACTTTTGAAATTTAGGGTTATATAGGTTAGACATGGCATGCGATGGTCCCATGGATGTGATGGGATGGGATGGGATGGGATGGGGGGGGGGGTGATGGACGTTATGCGGGGTGGGGATGTAACGTGCCCACATAGCATTTACACAAACAATGCAAACAACGTAATGGGTTATGGGGTGGTTGGGTGTTGACGACATCATGGATGCGCTGGTGGTACTCTTGTACTGGACGCATTCATTTCCTTTGGCCTGTTTAACATCCTTCCTGGTTCCCCCGGCAACTGTAATAATAACTAGGCAGGTAGGTAAAGGCAATAATTTTTCTTTTTAAAAAAAAAGTAACAGGTAGGTAGGTGAAATGTAGTAGGTACTATAAGACTCGAGACTAGCTTGGTCCTGTGTTTTTCTTTCCTCCTTCTCCCCTGCCGTCGGTGTTCCGCGGATTATTGTCGTCATCTGCAACGTTCTGAAATGGAATCCTCCTCTTCCGGACTGCCGAAGAATCCTCTTGCAGCCGACTGTTGTTACCATCTGCAGCGTTCTGAAATGGAATTCTCTTCTTCTGGATTGCTTAAGAATCGTCGAGCAGCCGATTGTTGTTGCCGTCTGCAACGTTCTGAAATGGAATCCTCCTCTTTACGGATTGCCGAAGAATCGTCGAGCAGCCGATTGTTGTTGCCGACTGCAACGTTCTGAAATGGAATCCTCCTCTTTCCGGATTGCCTAGGAATCCTCGAGCAGCCGATTGTTGTTGCCGTCTTCAACGTTCTGCCATGGAATCCTCCTCTTCTGGATTGCGGAAGAATCCTGGAGCAGCAACAAGAAGAAGAAGTTGATGATTTCATGCAAGGCGTTTGCTTGTAGCTGCAGCTGTTGGAATTGGGAAGACGACAAAACTCCAGAGAGCTTTTGCAGTGCAGGGAGAAGGAAATAGCAAAAGAAAGGGAGTGGGGAGAGTGTGGGCAAGGGAGAGTATAGGAGTCGGTAAACAAAAAAATAAATGCTTAGTAGTAGTCTGAAAATCAGGCTGAGGGATGAGAGTAGTGATTTCTTGTTGTGCTCCCAAGACGGCTTGTTGTACTCTATGGTTGTTGCGGCAGGGTGTAGAAGATCATGTCGTAGGAAAAGAAGTCGGAGGCAGAGATGTTTGCTAGAGCAAGGTTTTTAACAGTAGCTTCGTTGAATGGCTGTGAAGATTTGTGGAACGTCCTCTTCTTCTTCCGGGTTGTTTTTCCGTTCCACACAAGCTTCTTCTTCTCCTTCTCCTTCTCCTTCTTCTTCCTCACAATCGTCAATTTCGTCTCTGGTTTTGCAATCTGCATCGACATCGAGCCCTGCTACTTTTGCTTCTTCAGGTCTAGAAAGCAATCGTTCCTTGTGCAGCATTGCCAGTTGCAAGCTTTTTTGCACTTTGGCCCTGAGGAACACAACAAGCTGCTCCTCCCGCCGGAAACTGTCATGGTTGGAGGAGGAGCGCTTCTCTAGTAAGGAATTTGGACCAGGATGCCACCGATGCAAACCTTCAACACCAGGTTGTTTGCCTCACCGATGGAGGCAAACGACTACATCATCATCGCAGCAAGAGAACGGGTGTTGTTTGGAGGAGCTCCAACACATAATTAGGGTTCCTTGCACAGTGAAATGTCATGATGGAATTTGGGAAATGCATAGAAGAGGTCTCAGAATTCTGCACCGCTTTAGCAGACGCAGAACTGCTGTTGGGATTTGCAGCTCAAGTTTGGAAACTCACAAGCCATCTACAACGGACGTACAATGTCCAATTCAGGGGTTTAAGGAGTACGGTTGGAACTCTGGAGAAGCTGCAGCCTCACTACTCTCAAAGGTTTGACACACGCTCTCTAGCATGATATTACTGTATGTACTGGATTAGTCTTTCTGCTGCAGAGTTCCTTCTCTTTGTATGCACTCCAAGTTTTGGTTCTCATCTGTCTGTTACACAGGGTCCCCAGCTTGTCCCCATTTGAAGCTTCCAACTTTGCAGATTTCGGAATATACTAGTATATATTCACTTCTGCAATGCAACTCTGAGGGTTGATTTTGTTGTTGAGCTTTGATGCTTTACTAGATTGCTATCTGGATTGAGAAACGTTTATGGCCACATCTTTGCAGACCAGAAGTGATGTGGGATGTACTTTGAGAACATCCTGTCAAAAACTCCAGATGACATGTTATTTCCAAAAACCAAAGAACTCACAGCTTGCTCCAGCCCCAGTCATAACTTCAGCAAGGTATGAGAGAAAAGAACCATTGCAAAATCCTCAATCTTGGGGCAATTCCAGTCAAATTACATCTCCAACCATATCCATTGCTATCAACATTTAGGGTCTAAAGACATTATTTCTGTTGTTGACATATGACTCTGTTTTTGTGAGCTTGATCTATGAGGACTAAAGATCTTCCTCAATGTTTTTAGGCCAAGGAGGATGGTAGAGCAGGATGAGCTTCCAAATCGATATATTCAGCGGCAGTGTGTACCAGAGTCCCGGGTCACACCACCCAAGAGAGGTACATGTTATTCCCTCTGTACCCTTTTGTAGGAATGTTTGTCCAGTATTCAATCCTCTTTATCCAGTATACAGTAGATTCCAGTTTGCAATTGGATTAAAGAAAATTGGTCACCACCACAAATCAATGGATACTTCAGATGTGTTTTTTCAGTGACAATTGATGGTTTGTTTCTTGAACAATGAACTTGCTTGTTAGATTGATCCATGTGTGTCACATGATAAAGTTTAGTGTTGAGGAACCTAAAATTTGACAAGACATTCAGCACAGGTATTAAGAAATTCAGCCCAGTGAGTTTTTATGATTACTTGGTTCCTGTTCTGAAGTTCTGCTCAACTATATGGTTGGAGGAATCAGACACTGGGATTGCAAGCGAGAAGGAGTGGGGGATTGATTTGAACAATGAGAGTATTAATGAATCTGGTGTGAATAAAGATGGTACAAGCTGGTACCGTGAGAGTGGCCAGGACTTGGGTGAAAATGGATACCGCTGTCGCTGGACAGTCATGGGTGGACGCAGTGCAGATGGTTCCACTGAATGGAAAGAAGCTGTATGACACTTTCCCCTACTCTGAGGGGTACCTTCATTCTTGATATGTGTCTGGACACAGTATCCAGGCACCCTGTTCTCCCATATGCTAGAGGCAAGTTTAGGCAATACATCTCAATGACTGCAGATTATGCATATGCATGTTCATTGAACAACTTGTTATTAGGAACATTTTCCAGTGTATTTGAGCAGACCGTGCAGTGTAGAAGAAATCAGGAGAGGAGGCCAAGGAATATAATCTACAGTTGCAAGGATTTGTTTGGGACTCCTAAAGTTCTTGGGCAAATGGTGCAATCTAGGACAGTTAAAAGCTTACTGCAAACTCAAATTTACAGAATCACAGACCTCCATCAGGTCTGAATGCAAGATCAGGACACATGCTAATTCTTCCATCAAGCACTTGTGTTCATGGGTAGTGTACCATGGTATAAGGTCACCATCTGGTAATGTGGTGGTTGATGCTTTTATAACAATGGTCTACAGATTTATAATAGTTCATAGAGATGGACACCTCTGTGGTAGCATTTGATCTAATCTGGGCTGCAACAATTGTTCTATTTCTCATGATCATCTTTGCCCCAGTAGCTTGCTCTCTTTCTCACATCATGATGGTTTTGGCAGTGGTGGGAGAAAAGTGACTGGACAGGGTACAAGGAGCTTGGTATGTTGTGTATGTTCCCCCCTTGGATTTAGTAACATGAACCCGGAATTTGCTTATTGTCTATGTGAGCTCTTGTTGCTGTGCGTCAAGTCTCTTAAGATTTTGAGTGCTCTTGTGCCTTGGCCTTAGTGAAATATTCTCCCAGATTGTGCAAGTTGATGAATTCCATCCAGTACTTATGAGAGCTCAGAAAAAGGACAAGCATCGAGTATTCCAAACAGAAGGATTTAGGCTGTGAGCAAATAACTTGTGTAAGGGAACAGAAAAAATCTTAAGCATCCAAGCCCTTGGTGAATCTTGGGCAATGTAGTCTAGGCCATATCTGTGTTGCATTGCTCTCTACTGAAACTGTAAACAACTTCAAAGAAGCTGTCTCTGTGGCAAGCTAGAAATGGTCAGTGATTGTGGGATCCTTGATTATCAGGTGCAGAGAAGTCAGGCAAGAATGCTCAAGGGGATACATGGTGGGAAACTTGGCAAGAAGTTTTACGCCAAGATGAATTGAGGTTAATGGAAACTTGCTACTAGCTCATCTTGTTAAGGAACTTGTGTACTCGAACCAGCTTTCGATGTATTTCTACTTTAGCTCATACAAGAATCTGAAATTTGCAGTAATTTGGCATGGATAGAAAAGAGCGCACAAAAGCAGGCTACTTCAGGAAATGGGACTGCTGGCTGGTATGAAAAGTGGTAAGATTTGCATGTCTTGAGTTTCACTCTCTTAGAAATAAATATGCTACCAGCCAAGGTTTCTTGTATGCAAGACTGTGGTCCAACTGCATCTGCTCCCATCTTGCGATCAGGGGTCATTCCATTAATCTTCACATAGCAAATGGAGTAGACACCAAGGAACAGATTACAGGGCCCTTGTGCAGGTTTTTCAAGCTTTAAATTCCAATATGGGCTGTCTGGGAGCTTTGATTTGCTGCCCTCAAACAATTCTTTGATTCTTTGAATGGGGATTTTGTTCCATAGAGCATATTTTAAGTTCAATTACTAAGCAAAAATTTGGTAGGCAGGTGGGAGAAGTATAATGCAAAAGGATGGTCTGAGAAAGGTGCTCACAAATATGGAAAATTGGATGATCAAGATTGGTGGGAGAGATGGGGTGAACAATATGATGGTCGCGGTGCTGTTCTTAAATGGTGTGTCTATTTTCTTATGACTTCATTCTCTCTCAAAATATTATCTGAGCATAAGTGTATCTAGCAAATTCCAAACTTTGTCCAGACTACTATTTTCTGTTTTTGGGATCCAGGACAGACAAGTGGGCAGAAACAGATACAGGAGCAAAGTGGGGTGATAAGTGGGAAGAGCGATTTGACCATGGGGTTGGCACTCGACAAGGCGAAACATGGAACAACAACACAGAAGGTGAAAGTGAGTGAAAGGTTTTAAATGCAGAGCTAAATGGCATATCTGCTAGTGCAGAGGCATGCAGCATCATGTTCCCATGTTTACATGTTCCTGTAGCTACTTGTAAACTCTATATTGCAAAGTTCCTGAAGATACTTTGAAAAGTTAGCAGCCATGGTGCTGTAAGCTGTGATCACAAGACCTTCCCTTCAGTTTTGCAATTGAAGGTTTTGTTGTATGCCAAAATTGAGTCTCTTTAAACCAACATTGATTTCTGCATCCCAGGGTGGTCAAGAACTTGGGGGGAGGAGCATTATGGAAATGGGTACAGCTTTGTCTTTGCTAACTTCCACCCTTGCTCAAAGTGAATCACATCTCATAGGTTTTGAAGCACTATAAGCTCAATGGCATGATCTTCCACTTGTTCTGTTTGGTTCTATCTCAGTGGGGATTAGTGCAGCTCAAAAGTAGCCTCAGATGTAGTTGGAGGGGAAGAGTATTTCAAATGGGATGGTGATGAGACTTTTGAATTCTCTCTGTTGTTGTAGCAAACTGATGGGATGTGCAAATTTTATGGATCACAGGAAGGTGCATAAGTATGGAAAAAGTACGAGTGGAGAGAGCTGGGATAGTATAGTTGAGGAGGCTACATATTACCAGTAAGTTCCCTTTCCCTCAGGATTTGTCTCTCTAACTTTCTCTTTCTCGATAATAGATTAGAGTGGGCTTTGACATTTGTGCAAAGGGGTGATGAAGCAAAATATTGTCAAGCTTATAGTGGCCGGGTTGTGGAGTATGTAGGGTTGGTACTCTGATCTCTGTCAATGTACCTACTGTAAATGAACTCATTATTATGCTTCTGTGCCTATAACACAAGATGATCTACATTGTAGCTCCACACTACAGGAAGCTTTAAGTAAGTGCATGTACAGTGTGGTTCAATTTTGCACCCTTTTGATCAATTTATGGAGTTGAGGTCTGCAGAATGAAAGCCTGTGTACATAACACACAGATTGCTGGTTTGTGAGATGTTTTGAGCAGTGCAAACCTCCTAAAGTTACATGATATTTCTGCTGGATTTTTGGAGAATAGTAAGCCATAAATATGCTCTATGAAAGCAATCTGAGCCACATGTTTCTGGAGGGGTCAACTGTTTAGGGGATTGGTTAAGACAATGCTGAAATGGGTCGTCTTTTGTGTATCTTCATGACAGGGCAGAGCCACATTATGGATGGGCAGATGCTGTTGGAAATTCAGCACAACTTCTAGCAATTCAGACTTTGGAAAGACCCCCTGGATCTTTCCCCAACATTATTGGAGGCACAGATCAATAGTGGGGCATACTGAAAGCAATAAATTCCACATTCGCTTTTCTAAGTTCGACTAAATTCACTTTCATTAAGACTTTCATTATCATACCTTGGTTGGATGACCCAGAGGCAGTATGTGTCCCAGTGCACTTAGAAATCTCCATTCCGTTCTCACTCTTGTCTTCACAGTTGGCACATTTCCATATGTGTTCTATGAGCTGACAAAAGTGTGATGTGGATTTTCTGTGTGCTGGAGGAACTACTCTCCTCAGAAGACATTTTTTCTCTGATTGGAAAACAGGTCCACTTCTGTACCTCATTTTGACATGCACAAGGTTAATAAAAGCAGATGCAAAAACAGAGGGGTTAAAAAAAATTCCTGGATGCATGAGGCCATGATCAAAGATTTGATGTCATAATTAAGTTAGAAAATTCCTGATATTCTACAATGTAAGGTCCTTCTCATATGTCTTGTGAGTGCTTGCCACCATCATGACTGAGTCTTCCCATTGCTTGCAGAAATGTGTCTGAAACTCATGATGTAGATTTTGTATATTGATTTACACAAATTTTGGGCTGATTATTGAATTTTTATCTACACGTATCAAGGGGAGTTGATGAAGTCAGTGCACAGCGATGGCAGCTTGTCACTGCTATTTGTGATGAAGGTGATGATCTAATACTTTGTGGTCATCATGAAGGTGATGGTTTGCTCACAGCTTGAGCATCTCTCGGAAGGTTATAATTGCACTTATTGTCATGTCACTTTCCAAATTGTTGTGGAGGTTCCTTTGCAATTTCATATGTATGTGTTAACAAGGTTGATCCCATAGAGTATTTATTGTTGTGTTACTCCAAATTGTTGTGGAGATTTCTTTGTAATCTCATAGATATGAGTGAATAAGGTGGATTTCAAATTGATGAGGGCATGAGATGGATCTTTACAGGAATGGCATTTTCACCTTTTCCAACGAATGGCTCCACTCAAAGAATTCTCAAGAAACTAGTGATGGAGTAAATGGACCAAGGGTCTTAAATGTGGTAGGAACAAGTCTGCCTTGTCAGCTTGAGGTGGGTCTCACTGTTTCCTCATGTGTTGTAATGATTGACCCTAACTTTTCACATCCTCAAACTAACTCATATTTCTCAACTTGGTTAGTGTGGCACATTACAACAATGAAACAGAATTCCAAACATCCACATGGAATAAAGCCCACATGGTTTGGTAATAGGAGAGATTGTATGAAGTCCAATTATAGAAACGCACTTCAGTTGCACATAAAATGATATGTGTTCACAAGATGTTGAATTATTTGTTTCGAACCTCTCATTACTTTAGGACATTTTATCTTGCTCATTTCAAACCCAAATGCAGATCTGTAGTCAGCTACTGGGGCACCAGGTGAAGGGCTGTCTGGGTCCTATGAACCTTCAGGCCTGAAAGTGGTAGGAGACTAAACACACACTCTTGAAAAGTTTAAGTGTTCACTCACCGACCTATCTACCCGAAGTTCTCTGCTACAAAAGAGACACAGCAGAGCATTGGATCCAAAACACATCAAAGTCCAGCATTCAATAATCCCCAAAAAATGAGTGATTCAAAAATAACCTAGATGTCTGCAGTTCCCACCTGAAATTGGAGATTTGAAGTTTCTGAATCTCACAGCCAGGGATGACAGACTCCACCTTTGGACTGTCAAAGGCATTATTGCAAATTGCAGACCCTTAGTGTGCTTTTAACTTTAGTTCAAAACTGTTCAAGGTGTAAGATTTATCTATGAAGGTAGTTTGTTTGTTTGACAAGATGAGATCTGCCAATACAGAGAGTCCTCTCTTGCCACACTCTTAGTATGGTTGGAGAGCTCTCGATGAGTAAAAGGGTGCATCCAATTGGTTTCATGATGTTTCACAACCTAGGATGGAGAACTTATTGAATATTGAAGGAAAAAAAAATCACTGAAAATTCATAGAAATAAAAACTAAAGATTTATAAGAAAATTTGGGCACACTTTTGATATTGTTGGAAAGTTGTTAGTGAGTAGAAATTTAATGAATGTGATTTGGAAATTTTTAGACCTAAGATGAAGGTGTAGGAGATATTGAATTTTGAGTAACTTTTCTCATTGAAAATTCAATTCAATTCAATTCAATTATTAAAAAATGGTTTTGGAAGGAAAGTTTTGTTGGGCAACCAGTTCACACTTGGTCCAACAACGTAGGCTACACTAATAGGTATTTTAAAAAATTTAAATCAAACCCATTTGTTGAAAATAATTATCTATATTTGCAAAAACTGCACACTAACAGTAACAGGCCCCAAGGTTTTAATAAAATAAAATAAATAAATAAATAAATAAATTTGTGATATTGAGCATTTGGCGAAAAATTCAAAAAAATTTAAAAATTAGTTGAATTTAAACTAGAAAAAAAAATCCAGAAATAACCCAAATTTTTTTCCAATAAACGTCAAAATTTATCAAAAAAGAAAAATACTGTTAAGCAGGGACAGGAAATATGGATAAATTTTAGAACTAAATAGTACTTAAAATATTGGATGTGCATTGCGGACAGTTTGGCCGAGTGGTCTAAGGCGCTGGATTTAGGCTCCAGTCCGAAAGGGCGTGGGTTCAAATCCCACAGCTGTCAATTTTGCATATTTCTGCATATTTTCCGCGAATCTGCAATTTATATTTAGCCCATTCGTTATTCCCAACTCCGTTTTGGCGAGAAAAAAGGCAAAAACGTGACAGAAATGGGGCAAATGGATGGAGGCGTCTGTCTACTGTCGGTCCGTCAGTCCGTCCGTCTGTTTGCGTATGGTGCGCGAGGAAGAAGGGGATGAGAGCAGGTGCAGAAGGGGGGCCACATACGCGACTATTTGCGCAACGATCGATCGATCGCCCGCAAGCACGCAGGCAGGCGCGAGAGCGCGCGCTTAGTCGCTCGGCTTCAAGCCTGCATGCCCGCGCAGTCTCCTCCTCGTCTTTCGCAGCGCCTCTGGTCCGTCGCTGGTGCCTGGTATGCCGCTCCCTTTTACCTTCCCCCCTTGTCTTTCTCTCTCTCTCTACTGCCTTCCTCTTTTCTTTCTTTCTTCCGCTCCTTTGCAACAACGAACAAACAAACAAATGGCTTTAGGGTTTTGGTTTTATTCGCTGCTGGGTGGAATGGTTTTTATATATTTAGAGCGTTTGTTTTCTGTTCCTACGGAGCTTGAGGAATCTCTCTCTATGCCTTCGCGTTAGGGTTTGGGATTTCCGTTTCGGTGTGATTTTTCCTCACTTGCGATTCGTGTGCAAGGGTTTTTTTTTTTCTTTTCTTGGGATTCTGACGTTTTCACCCGTTCTATAGCCGATGGGTGACCCCTTTCTGCGCTTGGTAAAGCATGTGGGTCTCTCTGACCTCCCTCCTCTTAGAGAGACCTCCCGAGGGAGGTCAGAGTGAACCTCAGTTCAGTAAGATGTTCAAAACAATGTTGGGGATGACCAGTTGATGCGAAAGGTGTTGCTAGGAAGAAGCTTGCAATACTGTGCAGCAGCAATGGTTTTCTAGGTTGTGGAATATAGCGGCACACAATGGGTAGCCTTTCTCTCGTCTCACAAGGATCATCAGAGTGTCAAATAACAGGAGAGAGCTTTACAGTTCATACAACCAGATACAGAAGAAAGAGTTCCTCACAGCAGGAAGGTTGCTAATTTTTGTTTGATGATCTCAGGAAGGTCCAATTGGGTTTTTTTGTATGGAGTTTTATGTCCCTCAGAAGATGTCATCATCTTGTTCCCAAGCCCCACATTTGTAGTCTACATTTGTCGTGGGAATGGGTAAGACAAAGGTTGAATGTCTTGTCCTCTTTCATTTTGTACTTGTCCATCTCTTGCCAGTATTAAGCATTGGCATGGCCTTCTTTTTAATGGCATTGCAATTTGCAAGCTCAGTTCATGCAATCCAGAAAAGAGGAGGTTCCTACAGAAGGATGTGGAACATGACACCAGTAAGATTCAAAGAAGCTGAAGTAAAACATGCAATCAGTCATGGGATAAAAATGCAGGAGGTATCATAATTGGATAGTGCAATTGGTTGCAGTGGGCAATGAGAACAACAGAAAGGAGAAGAAAGTAAACAAAGCTTAAGCAGCAAGGAGTGGACTGACAAGGCAAAATGGACACTGATTTCCATCTGATGGAGCAGTCATCACCTGCTTCACAGAGTGAATTTGCTCAAGAACCCACAAACAGCACACCTAAAGCCCGTGTGGGAGCATCAACAAATGACCAGCGCTTTCTTCTTGTTTTCATTCTGGGGAGCTACTTTGGTCCTGACCTACGAGATGAGGTTCCACACAAATCTGCCTTGCAGCGGGCTGTCCTGGGCTTGCCACCATACACTGCTGAACAACTTGTTGCTTCTGTTTTCAAACTTTCTGAAATTGAAAGCATTTACTACTATGCTCTCAGGTACAATTATGTCCGAAGGCTAATGTGCATGGCCATTTTGCAAACTAACAGTTACTTCCATTGTGTTACATTCTTCAAATGTAGAATCTTTCAGGCTTGTGTGATGTAAATATTTTCTGTCCAATAATTGTCACAGGAATGCTCATCCGAGTGCACGAGTGAAGCTTCAGTCCCTCTACAAATTTCTTCAGGGCCATTTAGCACCACCAGTGAAGGAAACTCTTGAAGACATGCGGCAATTCACAGCTTTTTTCCCTCATCATTTACACCGGCATGCACGCTATAAGGGAACATACAAAGTGGTTGAGAGCATGGTTTTCATTCATGACCCAGACACATCTTACATGAAGCCTGAGGATATTGAGAGGTTCAAGCGGTTAAGTGGGCTTTCTGAGTTGGCACTAAACTGGGAAGACGCTCGCAGCTTCCAGCATGGTCAACGCAGTGATCGGGATGAAGAGCGACAGGTGATTCATCCTTCTTGGTTTCTTGTAGTAAGGGTCTCCAATCCTGAAATGACAGGTTAATATGCAGGCTTTGGAGTTATGATTTTATAGGTCATACCATATAGACTTTCTGAAGTCTTATTGTAGCAATTTTTTTGCAATGTATCATGTATGCAGTTAAAGAGTTACTGACTCAAGCTGAAAGAATGATTGGTAATGCTTGTGGTTTGTGTGCTTTCTTCTCCCTACTGGGCAGGCAAGATTTCATGCCATGGCAGAAGCACATGGTCATGCTCAGGAAATCCGTGGACACCCGCTTATAGTCACTGAAACAATCAGTGAGCGGAGAAAACGAAAAAAACGAGAATCACAACTTGAGCTTCTTTCTACCACATCACCAGTCCCTGTACCACAAAAGGAGGAGAAAGTTGATTGGTCAAATAATAAGCTTGGGGCCACTATGTTACTTTTGCCAGCACTTCCTACAGTTGACCAATGGAATGCTGTCATTAATGCTGCAAAGCCTTCAATAGTTCTATCAGGTACTGCTGCAGTTCGGCAAAGCGGGCCTTTAATTGGGTTGGTGGATATTGGGACTTGTGAAGATGCCTATTTGTTCCGAACTGCTTTGCCAGGTGTTAAGAAAGATGATGGTACAATCTTTATCTCAAGCGTCAGTCAGCTTTCTTCTATTTTTTTGGTATAATTATTCTAGGTGGACACTAACAATTAGGGTCACTAATTAAGGTCAATTAGCTAATCAAATTTCAGGATTAGGATCTTTTCTCTATCTGCTGAACTGTATAACATCAGCATGGTGCAGACTCTGGTGATGGCTAATGCAGTGCTCTGATTGGCAGTTGATCAAATATAGTCTTCTGCAATAATAACTCTCTGGAGGAAATCATGCAGTAGGCCATTAAGTTGGCTTGTCAGTACACGTGACAAGAGTAGCAGTGTTTCTAATTACCACTATTGTAGTGATGTCCATATGTTCATGTCTCATCCCATAAAATTGACTCAGCTTTCTGTTGTGCTTTTACCTCACAACTTGTACAATCAAAACTCATCTGAGATTCACAAATGTATTCTAACCCTAACTGCAAAACTTGAGAATGCAGGTGACTTCAAATGCGAAGTTGAGTGTGATGGAAAGGTGATGATCAAAGGAACTACGACAACAGGTGAGTCCCGCATGTTCAAGGGCTCCAGATTGTTTCACATGCAAACACAATACCTTTGTCCTCCTGGGGCTTTCACAGTGTCTTTCTACTTGCCAGGCCCTGTTGAGCCAAACCAATTTACTGGAACATTTGGTTCTGATGGAATTCTCGAGGGCATCGTGATGAAGCAGCGTGCCAGGACTGGGGCTGCTTCCTTAATTTTTGAAAGCTGAATTTGAGCCCTATGTTCTGTTCTGAATCCATTCTTTGGGACACTCAGGCCAATATGTTGAGTTCACAGCCTCAGGATTCAGTACATGAAGCATGATTCAACAATATATGTTTGGAGTGAGGATATCTATGCAGATTCTTTCTTTTCGAAAAAGAAAGTTGTGAGATAATTTGCAAGATGTCCTTGAAGGGCTATTTGTGTGTGTGCTTGTGTTTTTGCATGATCAGTTTATTAACGACTTGGTCAAATGTCAGTTTCTTCCGTTATCAAAGAGTTGATCCAAGACACAATCTGATATCCTATAATTGGCAAGGCAGATTGATAGGTGGAGTATTAGTGTAGGTGAAGCAAACCCTGTTTCTCTTATATTTCAGGGGAGAAGGTATGACATTTCAGGACTCCTTTAGAAATGAGGAGATCTTTAGTATGAGTTTTTAAGAAGGGCCATTGTATGATAGGTTATTTGTATGATATACAGAATGCACATTTTAGATTGGAGATTCATTAGTCTGTGATTCAGGATGTTTTCTGACTATTTTGAAGTGAAGGTTAACCTCCACTATCTGACCCAGTCCTGTATTTCTCAACTCTTTGCTGTGCAGTAATTTTTAGGGTCAGTGCATTCTCTACAGGGTTGTAGTAGTGGACAGAGTTCTTAAATGGGGTCACTGAAATCACTTTCTGACCTTCATGAGGCAACCATATGCATGTGACACAACTCGTTGCCACAGTGGAGAATTTGAGGACTGTATATTTTGGAGGTTGATGTTTGTTGTACTGGATTCTTGGTGTCAATCAATCACAAAAAACTGCATTGTGGTCCAGAACCTGCACAGAAAGTAGACCATTTCAGGAGGTGGTGTTGCAGAGTTTGTACAAAAGACAGTACCTGTTGTGCAAAAGATATATGGGAAGGAAACATGGCATGCTGTGTAGCTCAATTTCAAGTTGAGTGGTCTAGAGATGTTCTCAAGAAGAAATTGAATGAATCAGAAGAATGGATTTGGGTAATCTGCACTTAACAACTGATTTATGATGACACCAACAAAACAGACAAGAGTTATACTTTCAGCTATCATGCATCTCAAATTTCACAATAGTTTTACGTACAAATCTCCCATATCTCTTTCATGTAACTCATGCACCTTTGTAATATGACCAATGCCAATAACAGCTATGAAGTGTCCAGGCCTCCATTTTTTCCCTAGTTCTGACCATTTTAGGCTACAAAACACTTTTTTGCTGCATAAGAACCTGACCTAAATTTTGTTTCAAATTGGCAGGAGGGTTAGCAAGCATAATCTGCATCCAAGCCTCCTAGGCACATCACAATTCTGTCAGGTATCTCCAGGGTAGGCAGGTTTAAAGACCAGCTTCTGGGGGTTTCATCTACAACCTCCAATTTGAGAGTCATAGCTATGAGGGCTGTAATCTGTAACCCAATGCCATGGGCCAGAAAATTAGGGGAGACCTGCAGGACCAAGCTTTCCAGGCACAACAAATGAAAGGGTTTTCTCATTGAATGGTGGAATGTGCAATGGTGCAAGGTTCATTCAATTGACAAAAGCATCTTTTGTGTGGGGGAGCTGCTTTGGAATGCAAAGAATAAAACCTTGGAGTGCTTTACATGAGGGGGTTTTGATTTTTCACAGGCTTGGGAACTGGAAGCCCTGGGCCTCAAACATCACTCTCCTTCAACCTGCATTGTCCTCACAATTTAGCTTTGCTCAGATTCAATTGAAAGGGCTTTCGTTGTGTATGGATAATTGAACCTCCTCAAGAGGTTGTGTACACCACACCACACCTAGACAGCCTTTTCAAGTTCTGTGCTTCTTCGTGTTCCAAACAAAGCATAATACCTTAGTACCTTTGGTAGCTTTGACACAAATTACATTATTTGTATAAATGTTGATATTTTCAAAGAAAAGAAATTGTGATGGAAAATAAAGAATCTGTTGGAATATTCAATTTTTTAATATGGACTCTTCAAATTTAATTAATTTTTCAACAGAAGTGTATTGATGAAAATTAATTAATTATTTGAAAGATATTGTATCCATGGAAATCAATTAATTATTCAACAGACATTTGTATCCATGAAAATCAATTAATTATTTTACAGACATCAGATCAATGAATTAAATTTATTTTTTTACAGACAATGAGTGCTGGTCTTGCATTCAAATTAGGTTGATTCATTGCTACTCTAAACCTAAAAAAGGGATTAAAATTTTGACATGTTAGATTTGACAATGAATTCAACTTTAAATGCTTAGCAAGCTAGTCATGACTCCACTAGGCTAGAAGCCAATCTATGCTTGATGCATGATCTTATTGTTACTAAACATGTGTTAAGCTCACAGTTGTAAAGTTGTTTGATTTCACTATCATTTGATTACTTTTGATTCACAAATTTAAAACTCTACACAACTTCAATATTTAGCACAAAACCTTGCAATGAATTATGATTGAAATGAACACATTGAAGCAATGTCCCATATTTTTCATGGACCCAATTATTCCATTTCATAACTTTCAGATCTCCAAGTGGGGCATTGATTTCTATAGTGTTGAGAATCCATTCCACCCACCTAATTTAAGTCCATTGATATTGTCAATTTGAGCATGCCAATGACCATGTCCTTTACCCATCTTGCAATTTTTTTGATTATAATAGAAGCAAAAAAATCTGTAATGAAGTTCACGAAGTTCATATATACATTTAGAGAGAGAGAGTGAATTGTTGCACTGCTTCTTGTACCTTTCACTTTGGTGCTATAGATTATATCAAGCAAGCATGATGGGGTAAGAGGTGGAAGTTTGATTAGCCCTTGTTATTGTACCAAAGTTCAAAATTTGAGCAAAGTCCTTCACCAATCTTGCAATTTTTCCTATTATAATAGAAGCAAAAAATACTATAACAAAGTTCACAAAGTTTAGCGAGAGAGAGAGAGAGAGAGAGAGAGAGAGAGAGAGAGAGAGAGAATTGTCACACCGTTTTTTATACCTTTCACTTTGGTTCTATATATCAAATCAAGCAAGCATGGTGAGTTTTTAAAGTTCAAGTTTGATCAGCCCTTGCCATCATACCAATTTCAAATCCCCACCAGTGTTTTTTTATTTTCATTTATTTAAAATATTTTTTGGCGATTTTTTTGCAAGATTCTGATTAAAAAATAAATAGAAATATTTTGTTGCAAATTCTCTGTTTATTTTAATTCAGATTTTCGAAATTTTTTTTGCCACAGTTTGACACACTTGCTAGTTTTTGGGCAATTTGTTTTAGAAAAATTAAGAGTTTGGACTGTTTTTGAAAAAACCTTGTTTGGGATGATTGCTAATGATGCTACATTAAAAAAAAACCTGAAGAAAACCAAAAAAAAAACACTAGTTTCATACTCCATAAAAAGCAATTAGGATTAGGACTTGGAAGTTGGGACTTAGGTTGTATGTGTTACACCTGATTTTCTACTTACAGGCATCCAATGTGAAAAGACCAGCCTGCCATCTTCAAAATATCTTGCTTAAGCATATTCAGACTTGATGTTAGGGCCTATAATGTGAGTGACCTAAACATTTAGATAACACCATAAAGAAAACAAAGTACCTTTGTTAAAAATTAGCACTAACCTAAAATGCTAGTTAACAATTGTGGTGTCCATTTATCCATTTATTGTTAACAGTAGGATAAACGTTGTTAATAATTTGTCCTATTGTTAAGATAAATTAAGGTGTCAAAAAGCAAAGCAACTTACCTTTGTTGCCATGGAATCAGACTATCAACATGAATGTTAGTGATTAGTGTGAACAATCAAGATCAAAATTATTAAAATTAATGTGAATTGTAATAAAATATTGAGTTAGACCTCACATTAAGATTGTGCTATGTAACATTGAATCAAAGGGTCATTTTTGGTCTCTTTACATAACTTTGAGTAGATATCAAAACCTAAGCTTTTAGCTAGGCTTGTATGTTAACTATCACAAATGCTAACACCAAATTAACATCACTTGTCAACAAGGATGCCATGCTATTGACAATGCTATCTGACATTAAATATATGCATGCACCCAAAAATTAAAAAAATATAACATCAACTTATCATTGATTTAGCATTAGGTGTGAATAATGTTTTGGGTACATAGAGCTTACTCAAAAATCAAAATATCTAACCTAGAGTTGTTTTCTAGTCTGTCCCCCATTATGGCAAATCCCACAATGCTTTACCTTACAAGTAAAACCATCATGTTGTTTTTCTACTATTGAGGTAGGGCATGTTATCAAACCATAATAGTTCATTTGTTATGGAAGAATCGTTTGTTTTTTATGGAAGTTCTTATAGGGTGGGTGCACGCTATATATCTCGAAAACATTTTTTGTTACATAAAAACAATGGAGCTTTACCTATTGTAAGGCCCTCAGGTGAGAGCATCACTAGAACTAGGGCCACACGTGGTTCCTCCTTTCACTGAACCCTTATTCTTGTAATGCCCTTCCTTTGGGCCTTACCTAAAATGTAATTGACATCCTAAAATGAGCTTAGTTGTAATGCCCTTGGTATACTCATTTTGTCATATTGTAGGAGTATGTCCCAATTGCAAACAACTTTTGCATTTGGGAAGGTCCAAGCCCATAAAGTTGGGTTGTTGGAGAGAATGCAAGCGCCCACTGGCCATCAAATACATGCACAATGTTTTGAACCTCTAAAAAAACTTGGGTGAGATGAAAAAAATGGTTGTCGCTACTAATTGAAACTAGTGTTGTACCCATATATGAAAATTTCAATACCTAGATTACTAATAGTATGATGGATCTCACTATGCATTCATATTAATCTAGTATGAATATCAATGTAGGCATGGTTTAGTAGGGTAAAAGTAAAGTATGAATGGTGTAAAGATAGGTAGGTTATGAATATGATACTAGTATTCATTTTTTTGGAATTTGTACTAAGGTATATGAATATCAACACAAGTACATGGTATTTCCATATCAAATTGTAAATGTCATTTTGAGACTAGGCCCAATCATTTAAATTACCAATTGATATCACATTCATTGCATCTTCAATGTTTGCACATTGTAAAATCAAATAGTTGCATGATTTAATGGAGAGATTGATTTTTAAACTTCTTATTCCATATAGGATAATGACTATCCCAACATATTATACTCCTAAGTGACATAATCTTGTTACCGCATATGCCATGATAAACTCAGATGTTAAAAGATTTATTGTATGTGAGCTATGTCATGTATGAAAATCAAGTGTCATCTATGTGTTCTATCCAAACTAGCAAATAAATGTTGTAATTATTTGAAGCAAATTAACAATTTCAGTTGTAATTTTGGAAAATTATTTCTCCCTCTTTTCAACATAGAATCAACTTCAACATTCACAAATTACATAAAAATATAATCTCATGCAATTTTTATTCCAAAATGGGTTGACAACCTACCTTAACTTTGCTTCGGTAAAAATTGACAACCTCTATAGAAAAAAAAAATGTAACAATAACTTGAATTGAAATAATTGTAAGCAATTTATCATCACAAAATTGTAGTGAAAGTGAGAAATTTTGCAATAATATTATATATTAAAGCAACAGTGGTGTCTGTCTGTTTGGGCAGTGCCTGGAAAATTTTTCCAGTCATAACTTCCTTAGATGTAACTGACTCCAGAGAAAAAAGAAATCAGGGCAGTCTAATTTTTTGAGGAGTTTCCCTAGATGTAACTTCCCCAAATGTAATTGACTCCAAATAAAAAAGAAATCAGGGGTAGTCTGATTTTTCGAGGCAAAAGATTTGGTAGATCAAAAAAAATAAATTTAGGCCTTGGACAGCCCAGAATTTTTTTTTTTTTGTTTTTTTGTATTGACCAAGACTACCTTTTTTTTCTTTTAGCTATTGTCCGTCCCGATTAAGGGGATGGATGAAATGTCCATCTGGCTTGATGACGGGACAAACTTAGGGAAAGACCGAAAAAAAAAAATTTAGGCCTTGGATAGCCCAGAATTTTATTTATTTATTTATTTATTTTTGTATTGACCAAGACTACCTTTTTTTTCTTTTAGCTACTTTCCATCCCGATTAAGGGAATGGATGAAATGTCCGTTCGGCTGGATGATCACAAAATAATAATAAAAATAAAAAACAAATAAAAATAAAAAAATAAAAAAGTTAAAAGTTTCTAAAAAAAATTAAAACGCTAACCAAGTTTAAAG
>Ga0116231_10001476_pt1 | contig 48102 bp, 34 predicted proteins | sample S1TSphgellanicum_2_FD_89695 | JGI IMG/M metagenome (GOLD analysis project Ga0116231, IMG submission 89695) | Host-associated microbial communities from peat moss isolated from Minnesota, USA - S1T2_Fd - Sphagnum magellanicum MG | ecosystem: Host-associated > Plants > Peat moss > Unclassified...
AAACTTATAACAATGAAGAAAAACCCTACTTGAAAAAAAATGAGGTATATCTTCTTTTTCCAAACTTCAAACTTGCATCCAAATAAACAAAAATATAAAAGTGAAAAAGAAACACTTTATTTTTAATAAAGTACAAAATAATAATAATAAAAAAAACACATTTAAAAAAAAGGAAAAAAAAAGTTTCTAAAAAAAACTAAAACATGAACCAAGTTTAAAAAAACTGGGGGACTTCACAATGCCCGAAGGTCACGGGTACCCACTAGTTGTCATATATAACTGAATGCATCTTTTGTGACACATCCTGGATTCCTCTACAAAGACTCAGATCTTATGCATACCTGAAGGCAGACTCCTTTTCTATTGGCGAAAATTTTCCTGAAATTTGAAATTTCAGAAGTGAAGAGAAATTTTTAAGATCTTAATCACCAGTGGTGGAAAGAAAAAATTTAACAAAAATTGCCATATTTTTATATTTGGAATCATTCACTCCCCTACTATTATCTGATTATTTAAGGGTATTATGGTTGGTCACTATTTTTCCACCTATTCTTAAGCTGTTGGTGCTTGGGGGTAGTACCTGGGTGGGGCACATAGAAACAGGCCCTTATCAGTTCATAATCAGCTTTTTGAACTAGAAATGTAGCAAAAACGTTAAACAAGCCAAGGGTTTTTAATGTGAGGTTGGTACAAAAGTATTGCCACATTTTTTTCACCTCATCTGCCTGTGGCCCATTTAATATTTTCCCAAGAAAATTGAGTGATGACCAGACACCTTTAGTGCCCATAAAATGGCATGTTATGGATAAAGGGTATATAACATGCCATGCTCATTATGAACATAGTTTTTATTATTATTACACCTACATCTTAAACTTACAAAAGGTAAGCAGGAATTTTTTTATAAAACTAAATGTGGCATTAGTTTCTATATTGCAGAAACTGAAGACCCATAGCCTATTTAATATTTTTCTGGTGCCAAATGTTGAATCCATTGTCAGGGTTTACTTTAAACCTGACAAAAAAGTTAAAGTCACAATGTCCCCACTCACATAACTTACTTTTTAGAACATGCAACCATGGGTATGTTTCCATGTCTTCACTTACCGACTAATTTGGCAGTTAATTTAATCAAATGAAGGCAAAAGGCTTTGACATTATCTACCACCCCATTGAGCTCTTTTTGGGGCTCGTTTCACTTGTCTTCTTGCACATTTTTTTCCTGTTCAACACTTGTTTCACTTGTCTTCTTGCAGATGTTTTTCGCTACTAATGGTTCTGCATAAAGTGGAACTGCAGGATTTTGAATGTTCTATATGTCGGCCAAGACTATGGACATGTTTATCCAGTTTTTCATTTCCAAATGGTCTGCACACATGTTCTGTGATCATGTACCAGGTTAGGAACCATGTCCACTAATCTTAATAGAGATTGCTCCAACCACTAGCATAGATTTTAGCTCTGAGCACAAACCTTTTTGTTTTATATTTATCTAATACCAACAGCCAATAAATGAAAAAAAATGAAAACCCTGCAACAGTTTGACTGGGATAGTACAAGATTCAAGGCTTCTATTTGCACCCAGCACAAAGCAATTTGAAAGGAAAAAAAAAGGTCAAATATAATTTTTCCTTTGGTAAGAAATGAAGTGAGAAACGAGCGCCCATCACATGGAAAAGCAAAGTCAAAATTTCCCAATAAAAAAATGTAATAAAAAAATATGCATGACCTGTACGAGGGTCTAAAATGATCCACTACTTAAATTCATAACTTCACCTTTTTGAGCAAGGCCTCTTAAATGGCTTGAACCATATTCATTCCAGGATTATGCTAACTTGTTTTAAAATATTTTTTTAGGCTATGTTCACAGTAATCCTGACATATGGAAAGAATATATATATATTTATTATTATTGGCATGAACAGAAGAATCCATTGCAAAAATGAACCTGTACAGGGAGAAAGGACAAGCCAGGGCAAACACTTAAGCCTAGCCAACTAAAAGAAACATTACCGCATCAAGCTAGAACTGACTGACTGTTGGTAGCACCATCTTATCTATTTGTCATCACATGCACAAATAGCATGGAGCAGACCCCATACTTTATCAAAAGCAAGTAATTTGATTTCATCCTTGGGATGTTTCTCAGTTAGTTGTAAAATATGCTACCATTCTAATCTAGCATAGTCTAATAGCCGGTATCACATCACCTTTCTAAAGATAGTCATATCATCTGTTCCCATTGAAAGCAATGTCATTTCTCTCACACCTTTTTTCTCGCCACACACGAATATGAGTGGATATTGTCACTGGTGATGGATATTGTTATCATCAAAGACAATATTTGAATTTTTGCAGATGTTGTCATTGTCAATCCAACTCAAACAGATTTGATGTAGTGTGTTCCGACAATGATAACGAAACCAACAATAGTTGGCACTAATGACAAGACATGATCCTACACAAAACAAATGTCAAGAGATGATTTCATTTTGCTTGCCATAAAAACCTTTGGTTGTTTCCATCTTCGTTTTGATTCTTTTCTGACTTCGTGTGTACATGCTAATATATCTCGCTATTAATAAACTTCGTTGGTACCTTCAATGTTTATATCTCATTATAAACAACAAGTGTCCATAGTCCTACAATGTGTGCAAGTCATCACAATTCTTCAACGAGCTATCCCACTTAATCATAATTTTTCACCTCTTCCACACATACCAACTAGTGCAACTTTATCATTAACTGATTTGTGGCAAAGGATGCCTTTTAACATTACATCTTCCACTTCATTACTATTCTTTTGATGGTCTTGATTTTCCTTTGGTGTGTTTACATTTGCTTTGACATACCTTGTACTTTTTGTGGATGGATTTCCAACCTTGTTTATATATATACACTAATTTAAGTATTATTAAATGGACCACACAGTCACAATGCAAAATAATGTCCATAATTAACTAAACCTCCCAAGTCAATGTAAGCTTAGAGCCTTCCAACTACAAGTCGTGTGTCAGTCCATACAGGAAAATGAAGGTTGTCTCCCAAGTTTTTTTGCTACAGAGCTAGAACCTATGAGCAGCATTAGACTCGAACGTTGTGGGGTCTCAGGATGAATATTCAGTCAAGCTAATGTTCTAATTTGCTTTGGCTCTCCATGTGTTTACAGGGAGAGCCTTATGCCACATAGACCAAATAAAACTAGAGTCTTTTTTGGCTCTCATTTTTATCTAGACGTCCTTCCATTTTAATTGGAAGCTCCGAGGAAGTTCATCCTGCCAATTCTCATGTGCATTCCAAATAAGTGTTTTAAAAAAGTTCTGTAGCTATCTTCCCAAATTAACATTATATTTTGTCAACTGGCCTTGGCCATTTAGTTCCATAGCTCAGGGTCAAAGGTTAGATTTTCAAGTGCACCATAAGACATTTTGAAGGTTGTACCCTGTGCACCAATTTTAACCCCAATTCTAACTCACCTTGAAGTGCCTGTAAGCCCTCTCCTTTCCTTCAAAGGGATCATCAACCTAGAATAGCTCCTGATGCTATAGACCTCTAGATCTTTAGGTACTTCCACTCCTTTCTGTAGACTAGAGCCCACAGAGGGCCGAAATTCTTTAGATGTGCAGAACCTGGGGCTTGGGTTTGCCACAAGATTACAAAAGATGCCTAGCCACTCCCCACTTTCTATCCCTTGTGTTGAATCCTAAGTTTTTCCATGCATCTCACAAGGAGGCCTTTAAATTATTTCTACCATATAACACGCTCTCCTTCCTCTATATGAAACAACCCTTTCACCTCCTGCCACTTAGGTAACCTCCTAAGGTTTGAATTTCACAAGTCCCCAACACAGCGTAGGCCTGCCTTGCACATTTGTTGGGCTCTCATGATGTATGTCCCATATTACCCTCCCTTGAATGTTTTTCCCAACCTGATCAGGCTTACCTGTTTGATGGACTTTGCTAATTGAGGTGAATTGAACTACATGATTTTCCAAGCTTTCATTACCTTCTCCCATACCTTTGACCCAAACAAGGAGACATGGTCTTTGACAATGCACCAATTTAGATCTGGGGCCTAACTAATGTGGGGAGAAGGTTTACAACATTCCAGTTTAAAATGCAGGAAAAGTTTAAAGTTAGAGTCCCTAGGCTCCAACCAAAACCCATTTGCAGAACAATGCTACTAGCGCTCCTTCTGGGTCTAATAGACCTGGTCCTCTTAGATTTTTGTGTTGAGCTTGTGCAATCAGACCAGTTCACCTTGGTAATAATGTGATGCTCCCCCTCCAGCCCATACGAAATTCCTAAATAGCCCATAGGAAATTTGGCTACTGCTCTCTCAGTGCCACCCCATATAGCTAGTCAAGGAAAAACCAAAGTGATGATGCTAGCACAGAATTGGCAATTATCACTTTGCCAGCCAATGGCAAATGTATTGTGCTCCAATGTTTCAGGTTCCTACAAAATTTCTCCACTAGAAATCCATCCACCTTGACTTCTAGATTCAGCCCAAATGGGGCTCCTAATAGCTTAAAGAGATTGCCATCATTTGCTGATCTCCAATCAAATGCTTCAGTTTAATTGAGTCTCTTATATCTCTTCTTATGGCACCAGAAGGCAGTTGATTTCTCCCAGTTCATCTCCAAGCCACTGATGCATAAGAATAACTAATCACATTCCAGAGGTTTTCTTCTTCACCCATTAGCTGAAAGTGTTGTATTATCAGCATATTATGAAACAACTTGTTGTATTGTTCCCCTTTGTAGATCAATGCCTCTTACATCCCCTCGGTGCTCAGCCCTTTTCATCATGTAATTGAGGACCTCCCCTACAAGGATGAACAGGTGGGGAGCCAGTGGGCAACCCTACCTCACACCTCTCTCAATTGTAAAAGTTTTTGTGATGCACCCATTGACACAGATGACTGCCTCTACATCTTGGACTAGCATCTTCACCATCTCAATAAACTCCTGTGACATACCCATTTTCTCGAAAATTAAGAATAATAATTCCCAACTTACTTTGTCGTAAGCTTTGTCAAAGTCCAACTTAAGTAGGACTAACAACTGGTTGGAGCATGTGGCCCAATCAATAGTTTCATGTGTCAAAAGGATGTTGTCGATGATGTACTTGGAAGGCAAAAATGTAGTTTGATCTTAGCTAATAACCTCCATGAACGCTGGTTAAAACCGTAGCTATAGGACTGAAGTTTGCTAGAACTCCCTTGAATTGCAAGGTGTGCGTGTGAATGGCAGTGCGAGTTGAAAATAAACCCTCTCTGGGTCCTTGTTTTCAATTGGCACCATTGCTAGGTCCAGCCCCACTAGGATCATCAAGGGGTACCACTACCCCTGGGTCCACCAAGTCCGCCCCTAGTCCCATGAGTGCTGATGCTGCTCCCTCTCTTTTTCGAACTTATACTTCTGGAATTCTAATATAACCTCATCCTTCCTCATCCTTGCAGCTCTTCATGTGCTCCTCTACTACTGATATTTTCTTTCTCAAGATTCTAGTTTTTTATTCTTGTAGCTAGCTGATGACAAGTAGTAGCTAATCGTGATCTAAATTATCAATTCATTCTACAATATTTACTGTCTAGGGTTTGCAATGTTGAGCACATTTTTTTGCCATTTCAAGGATTCAACAAAAATTTGCATACCATTAATCATGAATGAAAATCCTCACAAATTAAGCTGGATTATGCCTCACCAGCTAGGTGATATAATCTTCTAGTTTAAGTTTCAATACTGCTGAGCTATAAATGTCTTCTACCCAAGTTTCATTTTCTTCCCAGGAAAAGTTAATGAGTTTTTTTCCCCAAAAAGAGATGTACTAAGCATCCTTGATTACCCCTTCAAAACCTAGGACACCATCACAATACATCGTCAAAGACACCCAATGTTGCTCCCCCACACTCAGTCCAGCCAACTCACTAAGTGGTTATGTTCAAGAGGCTATAGGAGGAATTATAAAACACAGAAAACAATTATCTTATTAAGTTACATTGTAAATATTGTTGGTAAGTTTTTGCACCAAAAATGAAATAGAACAAGATTTGTAATTCTAGGTGTGAATTCACATTTTCAAATTATAGGCACAATTTCAAATCAGATTTGCCACCAATCATTTAATTCTAAGCTACATAAAACACAAAGTTCATCTCATTCATATTGTTCATTAAATACTAGACACATGAAATTGGAACAAGCGAAGTGAGACCATTACAAAAAGGCAAGCGAGAATTTGCATTGGATTATCACTTGTCAATCTTTATTACTGTGGGTGAAAACACAATATGGGGGATGAAAATTTTTATACATTGTACTGTTTTTCAGAGGTATCCATGTTTGAAATTCAATCAATATAATATTGGAACATATTTTTTCAAATTTTTGCATAATATGATAAATTATAATACAAAGAATTCAATCACAAAGAAATTTATTTTTTCAACTTATATTGTCAAATTTCAAAATATATTTGTGATTAAAAAATGTATGTCATTGTATATTAAAAAATACAAATATATTCCAAGAATGATTGAAATGATTTTTAGTTTTTATGAAATTTGTAATATTTATTAAACATTGTGATTCCATATGATTGGAATAAATTTGTGAACCATGTGAAAAGTTTGATAATTATCATATTACAAATGAGTATTTTTGGAAATTATGGCTATAAGTATGTGATAAATTAACATTTTGATAAACTATCATTTTTAAATGGAAGATGACAAGATATGTGAAGTGGATAATTTTTTAAATTTTCATTTCAGACATTTTTTGATTAACTAATTTAAACCCAAACCAGTCCAAAAACAAATTTAGATCTTATTATATTGTATATACCGTAAATATATTCAATATTCCTTGAATTTAAGCTTTTATAATTTATTTATTTTCAAATAATATTAGGTATCATTAACTTTATGAAAATTAAAATATGAAGCCCAAACACGAAACGTGAAACCCAAAATTAAATGCAATATGTTTTGTAAAAATATAATTTACATACATGTCATGAAAGTGCCCAAAATGATTTCATAGCATGTTTTCATCCATCTAATTTATACTATTATATCCTAAATGGCACATGTTAATTGAATTTTTAAAAAAATTATACTTACCCAATTGTTCATATATTACGATACTACCATCCTAAATTGTACCACATGAAAAATTTGAACAATGTCAAAGAAAAAAGAATTAGTTAAAAACCATATACCCATTTATTATAATAGAAGTTTTGTGATGGTTTAGTTGTGAGTGTACTCTTAAATTTGTAACCTTTTACAATTCATTGTTATCTAGAAACTAAGCTATGTTAAATTTCCTAGTTTGACATACGTGAAGAGCAATCACAATAGTAGACCAACACGTGAATCAAAAATTCAATTTGTAAACACGATTCCAGAACAATAAGTCATGTACATGTACATTGATTTCATTAATTGAATGGAGATTCGTGATTAATGATTGTCCATTCCTTGAGGATAATATCAGGTAGGGATTTGCAAAGCATGTTCTGGAGATGTTACCAAACACAGAACCAATACTAAACCTGTGAATGAACATGTGAAGGAACTCATGGAAACAATGTATGTGAGAGAAGAAGAAGAAGAGTATATAAATGCATACATGAACTTACATACAAATTAAGTTTACATAAATTAATCTATGAGTTACACATGATGTACATCCCAATCATGTTTTCCTTATGTATCCAGTACATGATACCAAGTACGCACAGGATACACACACTCAATGTAAGAAATATACGTGGTCCTATTTACATCTGTGAAGGGACATTAGCTAAGGGTACAAACTAGACTGGGTTAAGGTTTATGGTCCAAGTGATTTCTAGGATTGTTCACCAATCTTGATGACGGTTCCTCTTTTGATAACTTGACATGGGAGCATTTCCTATTTGAACTATCGCTGGTTTAGAAGGCATTGTTTTGAAGAACTAATCTTCTTGCAAAATGCAGTCGGGTTCACATGCACTAAAAAGCCTATCAAGTGTCTATCAAAGAATCACATGCGTAACGATCATTAAGCCAATGACGAGCGTTCTTAACAAGCTTTGTGTCCATCAGCGGCTCCTTAATATAATCAATTACTTTACCACACCATCCGTTGAACATGAATTCTATATAGAAGAAAAATCGACTGTAGAAACACAAAAGCTTCCGTAAAAAGTCAATTAAGAATGCCAAACAGACAAGTCCTCCAAATGCGGTAGTGCTTATGACATCCCGTCGATATTTGATATTTTGGGGTATAAGAGCGAAGCCTATAGTTGCAAAAGCACACACGGCAAATGCAATGGAAAATGCCAAACAAAAGGAAGCTGCAACAACCGCAGTTTCGGCTAGAGCAAGTGGGGGCCCTTTAGTCGGCATGGAAGCAGTTGCTGCAACAAGAAACGTGGATATGGCAAAGTAAAAACACAAGCTGTTGAACACCCAAAATAGTTGGGAGTCGCCAACAGCGGGTAACGTTAACCATGCTGTAAATGTCACTGTTGCAAGAAGTGCAGCACCCACCAAAATTGCATTGGCAGTGTTGGCATATGCCTTGCTTTTATTGCAGGTGCGCTCAAAATATGATTGCAATAAAACCACCATCACGTAATCACGTTTGTCGTTCGCAATGGAAAAGGGTGTGTTTCTATCGATGTCTTTTTCATCGGCCATGATAGGAACTTTCTGTCGTAATAATATTTGCAATGCAGTACGGTTGGAATCCATGACTGCGATGTGGAGTGGCGTCCGGTGCTTACAGTCAGTAAGGTTTATAGCTTCGGGCCAGTTGGCGTCGATAAATCTGATCAATGCTTCCATAATCGGTACATCCATCCCACGTATTGCAAGGTGAAGAGGTGTGAATCCCCAAGGCCATCGAACTCCCACATCAATTATTGCTTCGTCCCCCTGCTTTGGACGCCAAGCTAAAAGCAAATCCACAGCTTCTGTAAATTTGCCCCTTACAGCCAAGTGTAAGGCCGTGATTCTTGAGCCTTGGAAGTCGGCTGCATCAAGAAATCTGCCGTCCATCACCGAATTGGGGTTAATATTTTTTACATTCAACAACTCTTTGATCACACATACTCTTTGATCGTCATGATCAGGTGAATGGGCAGCCAAGTGCAAAGGTGTGAAACCAAACTGGTCCTGCACATTCACATTTATTCCTGGCACCGCACATATGTAGCTCACAATCTCATCCTGCCCATTGGAGGCTGCCAAATGCAATGCTGTTCTACCCTTCTGAACAGCAGGTAAAGCCCTCCCGACTATCACATCTTGCATCTCTTTAGTTTGATTAGGATGATCCACTGTGTACTTTTGCTTCAATTCCTTTGAAGACTCTGAAGACCAGACAGCCTGAGAATTGAGGTTAACACCAGCCCATAACTTGAGGAATTTTTCAGGGGGGCCAACCATGGCTGCATCCAATAAGTCAATATCAAATTCGGGAGTCAAATCTCGAGGAACGCCCTTTGCTGTCAGTGCCTCCAATGATCCTGTTTCGCCCTTTAAAGGTGGTGCCTCCATCGCACTTGTCAAAGCTGAACTCAAGTTCAAGCTGTTGAATTTGTTAGCGTTCACCTGAATATGCTTCAGGTTGATGATCACCTCTGGTTTCTCTAGATCACAATATCAGCACAACCTTCTCTTGCTTTGAGACTGGTCCTCGTGTCTTTGTTATTCTGCAGCACATAATATTGTTTCCTTGATATTTAGTATGCTAGAACTTGGTTAGAACAATTTTGTGTTCAAATTTTTCACAACAAAAGAATGATGTCACTGCTTATAATTTAATGATGCAACTTATAAGCAGTGACACCAAATAATAATATGCAAACACTAGGTCTTTGATTGTTAGCCTTTAAAGTTTAAACTTGGCTCAATTTAGTACAAGTGACACCCATCAAACTGACAGCCCTTACATCTCTAAACCGATAATTTAAACAAGTTGGAAAATGGACATCCTGGAGCTGAGTCTTGAGATTGATGACAGATGAAAAACGTTTGGTGATCACAAACATTTCACAATGGAGAGATTCCAGACAATCTCAACTTTTATTGTGTTATGAGCATTCAGACTACTTGTAAAGATCTATTGGCTACTCAGAGCATCACTCTTAGTTGCAATTTAATTGTACTTGTAGAGTTGTAAGGACTATCTTGAAACATAGTCTCAAAAACGATTCATAATGATTCAATTTGCTTCAAAAGAAAATCAATTCAAGTTCAAATAAAAACCAATCTAGAGAATTAATGTTTGAATTTGTCTAAAAACTTGAGGGACTCTGGAAGTGACTCTGCTACAAGAGCGTCTGCAACTCACAAGGCTCAACATTTAAAAAGAAAAAAAAAAGTGTACTAAGTATTTGCTCAAATGAGTTTCAAAATCATTTCATTTTTGAATCAAACTCTGTTTTTTTGCAATTAATGAAAATTCACAAATTCAAGGTTGCCCCTTTGTTTAGCAAAAGCAAACACAAGCTCCTTATCTAATTTTTTCCAGATACATATCACAACTTGGCTAGTAACCTAGGATCAAAGTTCGCACTGCCATACCTGATGTGATTGCTTGATCACCACCAGCTATGCCTGAAGGTTTCTAGCTCAATGTCCTAGAATGGATCTGATAATATCGTTATAGGTTGAAAATGCTTCAAAAGTTCCTAAAAATTCATGTAGCAATATTTCATACAATATTGTTGTGATCAATGAAACATATTCAAATTATCAGATTGTGCATAAGGCATGAAATGCATTGAATAATATCTCATGATCACATTGCCAATCTAGAAAGGTTGGTATGTTCGTTCTATTGTGGAGTCTAGACCAGTCTTGGCAGGTTCAGGGTACTAAACATGTTTACGTCCAAGTTTTATGCCAAGTTTTAAGATATCCAAACTATCTAGGCTTAGCGTTTTGTAAACCATGAAATTGGAATCACACTGGGCGATTTGCCTCCTTTAAAATTGAATTAAAATTTGAACAAGGGTGATATCCCTATTTTAAGCAAGTTCAGGTCCTCTAGGTAGATAGGTAAGTAAAACGTTTTAAAAATAATAAAATGAAATCCTAGTTCTACGTTTTAGGCAAGTAGTTACCTTTAATTGGTTATATAAAATCAATATTACATCATTTTTATTTCATATTGCGTGAATTTGTTGAACAAACTAATATTACACACCAAAAAAAAATGTTTAGTTGTGTGTATCAAAGATGGAACGGGACCTAATCTTAAAAGGGGCCTAGCTCCAATTATCTAAGAAAAGATCACAATTGAAGGTTTAGAAAGTCAAAGATTAGTCTCAAGACTGGATTAAGGCTCCATGGAAAACTAAAAAAAGTTTTAGATCTGGGATCAAAGGTTCGTTTTGAAATCAAGAACCAGAAAACACTGGTCTAGATGTGGAGATTTTGTGAACATGATCTCATTTGCATGGAAATCCTAGTTCAAAAAAAACATTAAGAAATCCACCACACTGTGCAAGAATTGATTGTGTGGAGATATTATATATACATCTTAGCTCAGGTTGGTAACCAGTTACGGAAACTAATAAATAGCCGAATCAGAAAAGACAATATTTGTTTCATCGATATATCTGTAAGAAGCTTCCACTGCACATGATCAGCAGCAAACTGCAGGGCAATATTATACCCCTTGGTACTAGCAGGATCATGACTTACCCAGAGCCTTCTTGAAGTCCGACAAGTTTCATAAGCCTTAAGGCCAATTGCTCACGAACTCAGCGCCTCCAACTCCACGAGATTCGTCTCCCATCGTAAGATAGACAACACTCTGCAAAAAAAATTAAAAAGATTTTCAGATACCAGCTAGAACTAGTTGAGTCATCCTATATAAGTTTTTAGCATACTTGAGCAAATGAAGTTTCTTTGAATCTTATCCGTTTCCCTCAAACTAGTCCTCCGGGGAGCATCAGGACAGTTCATTAGAATCAGTTCAGAGCATTGCGGTGGAGACTAAATACAGCAGATCTAGTTGAACATGTGCATAACAGTGGAGGCAACAAATTTGAGTAAATGGGGAACATGTGTGACATATGTTTATTGCTGGCATGTGTGCACACTTGAAATAGCAGATAGACGCATGCAGCTTCATGTGTGGGAAAAATTACCGCATGTGCACACGGACGATCCTTAAACCCGACCTTTAAGGATCCGTGCTCTGCATTCAAGAGGCAATATGCAACAGTAGAAACTCCGTCACTCCTCTGCAGTTGAGCTCGTACATGTACAACCTGCTGATACCAAGTGCACACTTTACTTCTAGCTTTTCAAATTGTGATAGCTTCACAAAACTTGGCGAAAACTTCAAATTCACATGAAGCACAAATGAAGTGGCAAAAAGAGCAACACATTCTGTTTTCTTTCTTGTGCTGGCCAGCAGCAAGACAGTGTACCTGAACAGTGCATGGAACTTCCGAGAGGAATCTGCTGATGGTTTGTGAAGCACTTGGGGAAGCACTTGCACAGACACAGCAGTTGCGAGTCTCAACTACAAGTAGCTAAGCACAACTAGAGCACAGCAAGAATGCGATAGACAACAAACAGTACAACCTTTTCTTAAGGCGAAACGCTATCTATCCTCCATCGAGCACTGCCTGGCGCCCTTTCTGGGTCTGACGTCTCACTTTCTTAAGTATGCGAAGTGTATCGAGCACCGTCTGTCGCCCTTTCTGGGCCTGACGTCTCGCTTTCTTAAGTATGTGAAGTCTATTTCCGGCACGTTTTAGGTTATTGTCCTGTACATAGACGTGTAGTAACACTCTCCTAAAAAAAATTTAAATGGGTCAAAATTCGGCGACTTGTTTTTAAAAAAAAAGGATTTTCGCCAAAAAAAAAAAGTCAGTCTCGCCTTTTGGTGATTTTTCGCGCAAAAGAAAAAGTGATTTATGGAACCTGGCACTTATGCTTTGTCGAACCAGTCAATTAGTGGGCAACTGAAGCCTTGGGTTAAACCAGCATCTAAACTGGTACCATGATAAAAGACCTTAGAAATTTCGCTAAGTATTATGGTACTTAGAAACGAAGGGGGTGCTTACAAACATTGTAAATACCTTACCTTCACTGAATAATAGTCTCTATAAGTTCACATTTCCCACGTTTGAACTAGCCTCTATGAGCAGCTCTACAGTGCACACGATTTGGGCCTTAAACAATATTTATCACATCTATCACAATGTATTAATGTTTTTGAATACCCATTTCTCACCCATAAACATGCAAAAGCCTAAAAGGAGACCAAACATTTTTTTTTACTGAGGAAATTTAGTCAGTTAGCACTATAATTTTGACCCCTTCTCTTTCCTCAAAGGTGATATTGAAAAAAAAATGTTTAAACAAATACCTAAAAATAGTCTTCTAATCTGATGGAGGAGCCAAAAAGTAATTGTACACAAGAATTATGTAAACCCACATTGGCAAGCCCACTATTGTGGCCTACATGTAGTCCATATCCAGGCTTTTATTTGAGGGTGGCCAGTATCACACAGCTAGGTTGCTGCAATTTAATTGCAAGATTAAATTTTCTTCACCAACATCTTGGGAGTCTGGATTGTGAAGTTAGGTGAAACAAGGATGTTGGAAAGGCACTAATAGAAGTTGATTTCACAAGGGTGTGTCAGTGTGCGCTCGAGTTGCTGACTTATTTGATATTAGTAGTAAACCATTAATATTTAGTTCCTCCATTAGCGAATTGGACCTCATTCATCTACAGTAGCAGCTACCTCTATGACCAGACATTTCATTCAAATTTTCAGTTGTAACACCATATGTTTGTGATGCATTTTGTCACCTGCATTTACATTAATTTTACAAGTACAGCCAGCTGATGGTAGAAGAAAGTTTAGAAATGTACCTTAAAAACTTTAATTAATTTGACTACTGTAGCCATTCAATTGTTAATTTTAAAACCAATCAATTGCCGATATTTCAATGTTGCTCGACCATTGTGGCCACAATAACATTTCTCTAAAAAAAACTCAGAAAACACTGAACGGGAGCCTATATGATGAGAAACATTTTAGCTTTTGATAGTTATATGATTCCAGAAGAGGATGACTTAGAATTAGGTCAATTACGTTACTAGACAACCTGGACCACTCAAGAGCAGTCTTTTCCGTGTCCAGTGGCTCTTTCAATAACTGAATCCTGTAACCATTTACCAAGCAAAACCCAATTTACAATCCCAAATGTGCCACGGAATGCTGATACTTCATCCAAAACTGGGGTAAGGTGCACCGGTGGAGGTCCTTCAATAAGAGGCCTCACTCGAGAAGGTATCAATGTATTATTTGCTGGTTCAATTGCAGGCAACTCAGTTCCCCAAACATACATTTCATTAGTGTGCAACAGTCTCTTTTTTTAAAAATTTGATAAGAAAATGTCAAAACGCAACAGTAACTCAATTTTTTGCCAAAAATTCCCTTTCCCAATTTGAAAAGTAAGTCACCAAATTTGGCCCTTTTGGGGAGAGGGGGGGAGGAAGTACCACCACAGGTCTGTCTACTGGCTACACTTTTGATGTTCCTGTACAAAACTGTTGCCAATTAAGTCAAAATCTGTCTGGGAGGCTATCCACTGTTCCTACACTACAAGATTGAAAAGAAAAACACTAAACTGGGGTTGACCAGTGTGAACCATGAAACCAATTGTCTTGCTGATGAAGAATGCTTCAACCCAGTTGAGCTACAAAGTTCCATCAACGGTCATTGTGGAGGAATCAATGGCAAAAATGTTCACAAAATCCAGGTATGAAAACTGAGTCTAAAAGCTAGGAAGGAGAGTGGTTCCTCAGGAGTCAACATATTCCTCGCCTATTAAAGTATTCTGAACTCTTCCACTGATGTAATATGGAACCTTAACATGCAGCCTATTCAAAATTTATGTACTCTTTCATGTCAAGCAAGAGTTACTTTCAACCCAGAAAATGTGGAGCCTTTATTACTATTTTAATAACAACAAATGCATTATGCTTGAAAAGCGAGGGTGGGCACAGGGCACATTGTATGGCGAGATATTATCTACCCCGCCATCAAGCTCTATGTGGCACCTGCTTTGGGTCACAATGCCCCACCACCGGGAATTCCATGTCACACACGTGGGCTCCTGTTATCATTATATCTAGAATATCTTAAGCATCGTCAACGACCCTAGAACTTTGTCATTGTCAACTGTGATTTTATTTGTTCTGTTGCCTACGTTTCATTATAATAAATCTTCAAACAATGAGGGAAGGACATACAACTATCTTCCAATTTTTTTCCAAAAAATAGGCAAAAGAAGATTACAAAAACATAGTTGGATAAGGGTCTTCTTGCAAGCAATGTGAAGGAGTAGGATTAGGGTTTTAGGATTCTCATGTTCTTGTGTATTGTCACTAATTACTTTTAACACTAATTGTTGTTGGTACACAAGTTTGAGAGGTTTTGTGCATGAGGAAGTTGTGTTGCATTAAGTGGTGAGGTGACCTTTTTTAGTTTTGCTTTGTATAATTTTTCTCTGCCTTTAAAGTTTGTCTACAATCATGGATCCGGCACCTATTAAGGAGAACATAACATTTGTGCTTGCAACTCCAACCAAACAAAACAATCCAACCCCTAGTGCAATTGCTATAGATTTGACAAAGTTTCAACCTAGTAACATGTTTTATTGTGAACATCCTTCATTCCAATGTAATAGAATCAAAAAACCCACCTACATCGTGAAGAATGCAAAAGAAGAAGGGGAGCAAAGATATGTGTTACAAGAAATATTACCCATCATTGCACAAGAAGACCCATACCTGATTCGTTTGTTGGGTCAACAAAAATACATCATCATTGTGAAAACAACAATAGTAAGATGGGTAGAAAGGGTAAATCCTTTCTTCCTTTCTTTTTTGTTGTCCATGAATTTGTTGGTGAACATGGTGTAAAAAAATATAATTGTGTGTAGGGTTTAAAATGGCCTTGGGGATATACAATTTCATGCTGCATTTCCTATTTTTTGTGCATGTATGCAATTGTGGGGGTTTTTCATGCTTAATGTTTTTGTTTTAATGCAATGTCAAAGTTCTATCCCCTTGTCAATGAAATGTTAGGCATAAGAAAAATAAGAAAACAAAAAAAAATTATGTAACAAGATAATATGAAAATACAAAAAAAATAATGTTATGTGAATTTTGTGATGTTATGATGTAGAACTATAACTTTGAAAATTCTACAACAATATTCCAATAGTTACATCCATTTACTATTGTAGCTTATTTACATTTGTTTGTAAGGTGGTTTTAGTTTAGGGATTGGGTAGCAACTAATTTACTATGATGCCCATTACAAGTTTTTGGCAATTTGAAAGGCAAAAGTAAAACTTGCAAATCCATTATGCAACAAAATAAACACCATTGTGTTGCATTACACTTGGAGGAGTATGAAATGTTGGCATTAGAAGCACATTTTGATATGTGAAGGCTGCATGCACAAATGGGTGGACCAATTTGGGTGTCACGCAAGCCAATTATGCCTTGTGGTTGCCATTATAATGCCCATGTCACTTTATAGGTCTTAAAATTTATTAAAATGAACTTGGTTTAAAGATCTTAATTTGAATATTTACATGATGCACAAAATCATTTTATAAATTTCTTTAAATTGTAAAAGCCATGGACTTTTGAACTCAAAACTCATGGATTGTGTCACAACCCTAGTTTTGGGCTCGCGATCAAGGCAAGGATTTGCAAAAATGCGAGCTAAAAGTGAAACCCAATAATCACATTTCATGCTCCGAGGAGTGTAGGAGGGTGTGAAGGAATGAACCCACACACTCCTAAGTGGGCTCCCACTTTGGGAATTGGAGTCCCAATGAATCCCCAAATTTTCAAAAAACGATTACATGGGTCAAAACTCATTGGACTGAAGATTTTCTTATACCATTAGAAATCTCTTAGAACTTAAATGTGTAAAATGGGTTCTCATGTCCCATTTGAGTACTTAAAACACAAGTTATGACTAAAAGAAGGGTCAGGAGTCAAAGTGCCAATTTTCAGTGCTCCCTGATGTACTTACGTGCAGGTGGCGTGCCACATATTGTTGAAAAGCTCTCAACGAAGGCTACAACTTTGCTTCAAATCTCATTTCAATCAAATGATTTCACAAAAAGTTATGGGCCTCCAAAGTCATAAAAATACCAATTTGGGGAATTTCGAGACTTCCAACTTTGGAGTCCTGAGAAAAAATGACATTTGGATGTAGCCCTTGTGATTAATCACAAAGAATATTATAAGGGGGAAGGTGATGGCTTCCCCCAAGTCCATGCCGTGGTGAATCTTATGAGTCCATGTGTGCCCGTGGCTCGTCCATGCACCAAAAGCGCTCCAACTATGCATTAACCAACTTGTTGTTTGGTTTGTGCAAATCCATGCGAATAATTGACCCGCTTGTCATTTGTTTTAATTCCCATCCCAAAGCTCCAACATGCCCTTCTACCCCCGAAGCTAAGGAGCATATCCCCACTCCTTCTTTCGTTGTTTTCAACTTTGGACTCACATTTGAATTTTACAAAGAGTTTGGGGGTGCATTAGTTTTGCTTTAGGTGGAAAACTAAGATTGTTTGAACCTCAAGGTAATTTCAAGCGCCTTTATAATGTGCTTCTGTAATGTATAATCTTCCACAAATGTTTTTCTAAATAATCACAATATTGTGATTACCACAAGATGTTATTATTTGATCATGGGCCAAATTCATGGTTGGCACCTTCCATGGAAGATTTTGCAAACTTGGGTGACTTAGATAAGGATATTTGCTTAACACTTACAAAATGTTCATTCTCAGTTTTATGCCAAAATCATGTTTAATATTAAGCATAGAAAATTTCATAACTTTGGGTGGAAACACTGATTTGCTTATCAGTTGATGTTGTTCAAATTTTAACATCAATGTTCTAACAGTTGAGTTTGATTGCCTATATCTTGCTAGGTGATATCAAATTTGTCCATAAGTTGCAAATTTGCCAAATATGTAGACATTTTTGGGAGAATTCATAGGATTTGCCACCCAAGAACCAAGATTTGCTCGAAACAATACAATTCTTATAATTAAATGTTAATAAGAAAAAAAGATGTCACCAATGATTAAAAGTATATGTGTAACACATACAATAGCAAGTTAAAAAAGGACAAAATAAATGAAGACAAAATATAAGTACATAAGAAATGCAAAGGGACAGAACAAGAAACAAGATCTTACCATTTTACAAGTCATAAATCTATTAGGGTCTAGATGTTTCCAAATGCACCTAATTAGAAAAGATCATTGAGGAATCTAAGAGTTGTTGACTTTTGAGCTCTCAAAAGTTGGGTCCCCAAAAGGTGGATATGCGTAACTAAAAGGGTGCTTGTGAAGCCACCTAGCTCCTAATTTCATTGCTATGGCATCACACAAAGACTCCCCTACATTGAACACCAAATAATAAACCATTTTGGACTTTAAATAGTAAATTTTTGTAGATTGTGTAGTCCTTCTGTATGGAATAATTGACAACCCTACAATACCATCACATATTAATTTTGGGAGTCCAACTACTTGTATTGAAAAAGATGTTTCACACAAGAAAGGAGTAAATCTAGTTTAGTGGAAGCTCAAGATGGCCAGCCAAAGGATTTGGAGCTTATGTTTCTTCCAAGTTCTTAAGTTTCATGCTCAACTACATCCCATTATTCCCCATCATCATACATGATAGTCTAATAAGTCCAGTAACATGAAGATGTTATAACTTATCGAATTAATGCTTGAGATGCCATTGAATTCATGAGCACATATTCATGAATCACATGCAATTTTTGATTGTTCAATGTTTTTGTTCTTGCCCTGCCTTGAAAAACTTCACCTACATCTGCTAACTCTTCTTATGGATATCACATCCTTCTCTTTGTGTGTTTGTATAATGCAAAATCCAAAGGCTTCATCATACATATATCCCATAACCGTGCACTCTTCTAGTTTAGCTTTATTGCACATATCATGTTTCAAAATAACCATAAACCTTTCAATGGGGTAACACCACCTTGCCCCTACTAGTCCACATACATCCAAATTCTCCACTAAGTGAATGAGTAAATGAATCATAATATAAAAAATCCAAGAAGAAACCACATTTCAAGCATGGATAATGTTTCCGCAACATACACCTTCAAAGAAAGGATGTCATTTGGATTCACAACTTTCATACATATTTTTTGAAAACATTTGCTTATTCTTATAATGCCTTGACATACACCAGGTAGTAAAATATTTCTTACATATGCAAATAAAATTTGTTGTATCATGACATGATGATCATGACTTTTCATAGCAATTAATCTTTGCCTTGCAACATGTTTTTTAAACATTGTAACATACCTAGTAGGAGCTTTAGTAGAAGACACGAGCTCCAAAAGCTCACGAGTTTCATTGCTATTAAAAAATATGGGGCCATGGGTTTTACAAAATTTGAACCTTTTCTTTGCAACCACAACCATGGACGGACATGAACCTCCTCCATATCCCTTCTAGTTCCCAAGGTGTCTTTCTCACCCAACAAATGTTTGAACACATTTTATGTTGCGTTCCACGTGCATTACGTCAAGGGTGTACCTTATTGATAGTTCCTAAACCAACACAAATCAATTCAACATTTACTTCAAAATTAGTATCATGTAAATACATTTTGTCATGATGTTCTATAGTATATTTAACATTATGCCACTAGTTTTCACTTAATTTTGAATAGCAAGCATGTACACTTCAATGGCTAGAGTCAATTAACACTCATTGGCATATCATACATTGATGCACTTGTTATGATTTAGATGCGGATGAACTTCAAATATAGTAATATATAATTTCATCTTAGTACCCCATTTTTTAATAACTAAGACCTATATGTAGGTAGATATGTAACAAAATAGGTGATTATCAATTAAGTGTACAAAAGACCCCTATTTTCAAAACAAAATAGACTGATAACAATTTGTAAATTTGAATTTCAAGGACATTACAATGAGGTTTATAAATTGCAGTTAGAGAATTTCACAAGGTTAACATGGCTCAAGATCCAACTAAAAATACTTGTTTTACAAAGGAAATACTATGTGGGGGGGATATCACAAGGAAAGTATGAACATAGATATGTAATTTCACACTAAGTATCTTGAGGTAACAAAGTTGGGTTTCACACCTTCCAATATTCTAGCTCAAAAAATGAAAGTACATGTTTGATGCCATACATCTTAGCTAGGTCACTAGATCAAGGGTGCCTTCCTTGTTGCAAAAAATGTTTTCTCATATTCCCCCATTGAATAATATCATCCATTTCTACTCTTGGTGGTGTTGATTGTGTTTCACAAATGACATCAAATGTAATTGAATTATCCCAGAAACCATGGTCTAGGGGCAAACATCGTTGATGTTGATTACAATACACATGTTTGGACAAAACATTGGATCGATGAAATGAAGTTTGGGGACCACAAATTGGGTATGCATGATAACCTTTTGTCACACAACCTGCCATAATTCCAAAAACAAGGAAATCATGAATGCACCACATTAAGATTGCTTTTAATGTGAAGTGAGAAGTTCCATTGTTGGCAACATCACACATCCACACGCCTTCATGCCACAACAATTGGAGTTCTTCCAAAAAAAAGTTGTAAATGCATGTCCATGTTGTCACCAGTCATTGATTCCTCATCAAGTATAATAAAAAACAACATTAAAAAATGTTTCTTTGTGGTTAGCCATGGGGGAAAGTTATAATTTAGAAGTGTTATAGGCCAAGTGTTCCAAGTGGAACGTTTTTCAGTGAAAGGGTTGATACCATCAATTGCTAATCCCAAGCAAATGTTGCGTAGTTCACTTGCAAAATCTGGCCATTTTCATCAATGAAACACCATTGCCTAGAATCTATAACATGACGCACCATCCCATCACCATTTCTATTGTTAATATGCCAAGTCATAAGTGAAGCCTATCCATGTGTGTTATATATCCTTTTCAACCTTGGTATAATTGGAAAATGTTTTAAAACATTTTGTGGAACAAGTGATTTCCCAACTAGTTTGTATTGGGTTGACTTACATTGTCGACAATTCTGGTCATTTTGGTATTGTCCATGAAATAACATGTGCCCATTTGGGTAGGCATGGATAACATTATATGCAAGTCAAAGTTTTTAAAAAGTGTTTGATGTTTCATATTCATTGGAGGGCAAGGTGTTGGGGTGGGGTAAAATGTTCATCTTCAATGGATGTAGCAATTCATTAATGAAAGCATTACTAGTTCCATGGGTGTGACAACAATTAAGGATAAGCAATGTGGCAACCAACCCTGATAATGTTGCTCCTTCATACAATGGCATTCATGATGCTTCATTGAACATGGAGTGATCTAGTCCAAATTGTTGTTCCTCAAAGGTTTCAACCATGATTTTAGTGTCCTCTTCAAGTTCTTCTACTTCACTTTCGTGATTTGAGCCTTCAATTCCAACCCTTGCTACAAAATCATTATTTGCATTCTCAAGATTTTGTGGATGCTCTTATATCATATGCACCACCATTTCTCTGTTTGTTCCTATATTGTCCAACTTTTTTCTACCTTCATCATGCAACATGTCTACAATAGTGAAAACATCATGAATGAAACCATCAATGTCTACATCCACATTCACTTTAGCTTCAAAATCCCCATCTTTGGATCTATTCCATGTAGCTGAAGGCATTCTCAGACTATGACACCACTCCTCGTCACTTGAATCATAAGGATCTCCCTACAAATTAGGATAGGATTTGTTAGGGTTAACTTCCATATTTTGTTCCAACCTTGATTAATCTAACTTTGTGATTTAGTATCATAAATCAAATTGTCACCCTGGATTCATGCAATGTTCAAAGTTAACTAGTCCTAAAATCAAACTAACATGATTTCTAGTCATAAACTATGTACTTCAATCCACCTTCAATTCTGTGGATGCTTGCCATAGGCACGAAAATGCTTAAGAATTGTCTTTCTTTTCAATGGAGGTGCATTAGGGCAAATTGGGCATGCACACTTATATTGTTGCAAGCTTGCAATGTTGGCTCGTGCTTCATTTCTCTGCCACAACTTCAAATCTCTTGCTCAAATTCTTTGAAGGTCTCATAAATCCAACCATTGTCAGTGGGTGGTAGCCATGTGTAGATGCAAGTATTACATGAATGTCCACAACCCTTTCACTACAACTAATAGCTTATTGTAGCATTTTTTCAAAGGCTAAAACAATGTGAACAACCCATGTTTGAGTACACAATATCAATCCCATGCCTGTAAGGGGGACAAAGACATTTTAAAACCCAAGTCAATAACAACATGTAATACAATGGAAGCAATAACATGTACCCACATGGTACCCATAGCTTCTCAATGGGTTGGTTGGTTGCTTGGGATTTCCTATGCAAGACACTTAGAAGCAACACATGGCACTACTCAAATTAAAACAACAAGAGAAACAACAAAAACAATTTAAGAACTTCATAGACACACAAGTGCATGTGTACTTTGACAAAAAACCAAATTGAATAAACAACAAGGTCATATTTGTGTTTCACTTATGTGTGGATCTTCAACAATATGAAATTAAAACAAGTGCCTCTTGCCTTGGGGAAAGTTGAAGACAATACCACAACCATCTTTAGCACAAAAAAGATGAAGAATGCGTTTCATTTTAAAATCTCAAAAATTTGTAAAAGTAGTGCAACAAACCTACATGTTTCCAAGAGAATTCCAACCTATTGAGCTATTTGGTTGTGTTGCAAGCGATGCCTTGTAATTAAATGCAACCTTTTCATACACCTAAACTAGCTTGAGCCAACACCACACCCTAATTCAAAACCACACCTTTGTGCAACATATTTGTTCAGTGAAATCACACCATGAGCTTGAAATGATGATGTTTTTCCAATGGAAGCCATGTTTGAATCAACATGCCAGATCATTTGTGAGAAGAATGAAAAAATGCATGGGATTGCACATAGGTTTACCCCCAATGGCCATGGCTAATTTAATCAACTAATCAAACTTTTCAATTGTCTATTCCATCATGACCTACATCACAAAGCAAAAGGCCATGTAGTTTAAGTACTTGTATGACTTCCAAGTTTACACAATAATGTTTACATACATTTAACAATGGAAAGAGACCATCTCAATTTGATTAGTGTATAGTGTATTTGGTCATATATTAGCTAACCTCATACCAAACTTGTATATCATACTTGATTCATGACTATGCAAAGATGTTAGCTTGAGATTTTATTTCCTATTATATAATTGCATTGCACATTAAATCAAGTCTCTAGTAAGAATATTGACCTGGCAATTGTGAACATTGTCTTGGTTGGCCCACCTCCTAGAATACAAAATGTTTGAAACCCTTTAAACAACATAGGTTTTCTTGGCATATCAACCACAAAGGTGTACAACCTTTTTCTCAACCTGCAAACAAGCTTCACATGAAATCATGGTCAACCATGAAATGTTGGACTTTCACCAAGGATCAAGTATCGAAACATGAATACAACATCACATTGGATCAATCTTATATCACAAATATGTCATTTGGTCTTAACCAATATGTGAATTTACCATGTCTAAATTACACCAAAGTAATTAAACAAACTAAGTGAGAGTGGTGGGTAGATAACAGCAAAGGCAAAAAAAACCTTGTTGAAGTTTAGGTAACAGCTTGAATTAAACACTCATCATCTATATCATGGCGACAATAAGGTGTTTTACTTTAGTCAAGCTTACTTGCCATTGGTGCATTGCTGACCCCTAGAAAACCAAAGAACAAAAATAACGCAATAGTTGCAAGTTGAAACTACCTTCTGGCCCCAACTGCTTTCTCCAATTGGTTAGTTGTCACAACTATATAATTTGCAACATACCACCTAATGCTTGAAAATCACCAACCTCATAAAATTCAAGAATTGTTTGATTTAATCAATCAGAAATAATTCCATGAGAAAGACATCCATGAACTCCATTGTTGGATCCTATTATAAATACAACTATGAGAATCCATGGGAATAAGCCACATTTAAAGTTTGCAAAGGAAACCCTAATGCATTTCAAATGAGTATTAATTCTTGTCCATCTTGTTGAATCTGAGAATGGAAATAAAATACAATGTGGATACCCAACAATAATATGAATGTAATGGTTACCTTATTATGTTTATCTGTAAAGTGTTATTTTGTAGATGAACCACTAATCAAAAGTTATGACTAAAATAAGTCCACTCTAGACTACCCACCATTAGTTTCTCAGCCTTACAACTAGGCCACACCCAATGTACAAAATGTCTACTATTAGTTCTTCTAAGACAATTAGAAACATTACATGAAATATCTTATGTTGAATGAATTCTTCTAAAGAAATAAAAAAGGGACAGGAAAGGCTTCCAACTTTTTAGCTATGTTTGCCACATAAGTGATAACCACAACTTGTGCCAATTTATGCTAGAAAAGTGAGTGCCACATAGCCAGGGTTTAGTATTAACATATGTGAAAATATCATGCACACAATTAGCTTTTCTACACCAACTACATTACTTTTTTGACTCAATTCAACAAGTGCAAATGCAATCAATCCCTTGAAGAGTATTTCATAATCGTTGTAAACAACATAAATAGTTTTGCCTACCACCTAGTTTGGTTCTAATAGAGTCATAGGTGCGATGGTCCTTAGAGGTCATAGGTTGCTTGGGGTTGGTTTCCCAACAGGTTCACCAAAGTTTGCACAAGTTAAGGACTTGTTCTCTTGGTTACAACAACCTTCCTTATGAACTTTCACCTCCAACAAAATGTTGGCATATGTGTATAGTTAGGTGTTGCTAGACTAAATAACATTCCTTACAAATGTCAACCAATCACTAGCTATCTACTGTTAAGGAATAACACACTCATTGCATTTGTTTCACTTTAATGATCTTGATGCAACAACTAAGATAAAGTCCTTATGTTTGGACATTGGTGACAACAATCACCATATACCCCATTAGTTTAGAATAAAGAGGCCTTTTTATAGCAACATTCACTTGTTAATATTGAGAAATCATGGGTTGCAATCTACGCACAAAATGAATAATCTAAAGAAACAAGACTAGCAAGTCATTAACATAGCACAACCAATAAAAGCAAGATCACAAAGTCATTTTGGGTAAAAAAAACAAGATGACCCAAAGGCCTACCAAATCCTCAATGGTCACCAAAGCTACTGCCAAAGCATTGACTCAAGGGCTCTTAGAAGCAATGATTCCATCATTTGAATGCTACTACCAACTCCTTGTAAACAAAAAAACACAGAAGCAAAATTTTTGGCAACCACCCCCACCCCCCCAATCAAATCTACCAAACACTTTTCCAAACTACCAGCTCCAGATCTTTATTTTTTGCAGCTACCATTGCCAAAAAACCACACTAGGAACAAATCTCCAAACCCCTCTGTAGGCTACTCTAAAATAAATCCAACCCCACATGACAAACACGCAAACCCTAAAATGTCCAAACAAATGTTGGGCGGTTCTTCAAATGATAGAAACATAACCTCCAATTATCAATTGGACATATCTGCTTAAAGTGTAAGAGGTTATTAAAAAATTTAATTACCACTTTAAGTACCCCTCTGGTTATTAACCCTGTCTATCTATAGACAAGGGATATAGTACCTATTAATGTAATACCTTACCCTAGGTTCAAGTTCATCATTTAATAATCTTTCAAATAGTGAACTGAATTTTTGTGAAAATATGAAGATGGGGTGTTGAAAATCATCAAAATTATTGCATGCTACGATCTGAACAATTTTGTTCCTTGCATGACAAAGTCAATATTAATGATGAAACAAATAATAAATTCCAATTTATAAAAAACGAATTACTATTTTGTGATGGAGGCAAAAATGGTTACAAGCTAAATATGAAAGTAATTTTTTTTGAAATCTCCTTTTTTGGGGTCACTTGAACAATGTATAGAAATTTGGTAATTTGTGTTAAAATTTGGTTGAACTCTGGCTATTGAAAACCTCATACAACATGTTATTTTAACAAATTTAATTTATAATATAGTTTTATAATGTTGTTATGACTTATGGAAAGCATTTTGAGAATCAAAAATACATTAAATGTCAAAAGCACCTTCAAATTGAATCCAATTACAACCACTCATCTTAAACATAAGCAAGCAATTTTATAAGCAAGCAAGCAATCTTAATGTTAACTCCTTATTGGAATGCTTGCTTATAAGGATTTAAGATTAAATGGCAATAGTAAAGGGATAAAGTAGAAGTTTTATGCAATCCCCCTTTTATTTGGCAACCTATAGGAGTTGGCCTTCTAAATCTGGCAATTAACCTAGTCCAAAACCCCTACATTTTTGGAGATTTTTTTCCAAAAATGTCAAAAAAATCCTTTGTATAGGTTGCAATGGTCCTCTTGGATTTTGCAACAATCCAAGATTGTGCATTTAAAAAAATGTCGGTTTTGACTTGTTTAGTTAGCGGAAAAAATATTTTTCATTTTAATTTTGATTTGGAATTGAATTGAAATGAATTTGGAATTTTAGATTGAAAACTTTGTAAATCTGATTTCAATTTTGGTTATTTAATTTAAAATAAAATAATTTATTTTAATTCTGATATTTTAATTTTAAAATGAAAAATCTGTTTTTTTGGGTATAAGATATAAGTCATAACTGGTTATTGAGAACTAGTTGGGGGTACCTAACTAGTCTTAAATTTATGAAAACCAATTCAATAAGAACCAATGTGCTAAGAAAAATAAAATGATTGATACCTCGCCTTGGTATTGGCCTAAAAAAAAATTAAAACCAGTTTTAATCTTTTGTGATATCTGGATCTAATGGCTATCTTTTAAAAATGATACACGCCCAACACTGGTAACAACCCCCTTATAAAAGGGTACAATGGGCACTGTCCATCTAAACCAAGGTGATTGAGACCTTGTAAAAGAATCAACAATTAACACACAATTGTACCAATTTCCACAAATCAAGTGATGGATTCCTATTGGGCATGGGTCTACATTGATCTCCACTTAGTAATTAGGGCGGGGTAGGTCTAAAGCATGTTCCTAAAAAGATTCTATTTTGAAGCATGGAATTTTCCCTGCATCTAGTGCAGGGCAAGTAAGTTTAAAGCCTATTCCTAAAAAGGTTCTATTCTGAAGCATGGAGTTCTCCTCTTTTGACTCCCCCATAGGTGAAAGGAGGACAACAATTGCATTTATCTATGGAAAGAAAGTAGTGTGTTTTTGTTCTATTTGTTTCTCAAGTTGAAATCTCCTAGATCACAATGCTCCAATTCGAAATCTTAGTATCTTTGGAAAGCTTTGGATAAGTAGAGGTGCATATCGATGCTTCAATTCGAAATCTTGGTATCTTTGGAAAATTTTGGGTAAATAAAGGTGCACCCACTTGATTTCATGACATTTGGACTCGTTGTATAGAAGTAATTGAATATTGAATGCATTTTCATTAAAAATTACATTAAATCATAATTGAAAATTTCAGAAGAATTAGGATGTGCATGTGGTATTGTTGGAAATATCTTAGTGAACAAAACTTTATGGAATTTATTTTGTAAGATTTGGACTTTTGATGTGGAACATATTGATTTTTAAATTATTTTTATCACTAAAAATTCAAAAATTAGCCAAAAAAAAAAGTATTGGAAGGAAAAATCAATCAAGAATGAGGTCACACTTGCAGGTCTACCATTCAATTCAAGTGTGATTTCTTTTCATATTTGGTTCTTCAAAAATGGGATATATACCAATGTCGTCAAGGTATTGAAAAATGAGTTGGTTATTAATTTAGGTCTAGATCTGGATATCAAATAACCTACCAATTAGATCTTAATATTTTGAATACCCAGATAAGACCCTACCCAACCCCAATATTAAAATTTTCAGTACCCTAAAATAACTTGCTAGATGGGTATTATTTTGTCAAAAAGTAATAACCTACCTTGATATTGATGGGAAACATTGAAAATGACCCAAGTGGGTTATTCATTCAAGTTTCATCCATTTTTATTTATATATTTTTATTCATATATTTCATTCAATACTTTCCTTCTAAATATTCTATCCATTTGGGGGTTTGTCTTTTGCTCGAAAACCTTATACCATCTTCTTCACACTTTTATGCTAAGTTGCTTTCTTTGCTTTTGATAATGGTTGTCTATTGTCAATGAATTGACATAGATTGTCAAGATGGTTCGAGGCCTTTTGCCTTACAACGGTTGCCACCTTCATTTTAAGCTTTCATTGAAAAAAGGGCCAATATGTACGTACATATATTCATATTGTGTGATTCTAGGTTAGGTTATTACAAAAACCAACCAATATGTGTAATCATATTGGGTAGTTCTAGGTAGGTTATTACAATAACCGGCCCTTATGCATACCCAGCATAGATTAATCCATTAAAAAAAAAGAATATTGATATCTTAGTGCGTTGGCCATTCCAGCCAAATTTTAAAATTTTGCAATAACCGCCACCAACTAGTATTGAAAAAAATCAATATCCAGACAACACTAATATATACCGTGCAAAAAAATGTTCATAAGGTGAACAATGAGAGATTGAATTTGAGTGGTTTTGTTGATGAAACTTCAAAAATTTAGAAAAATCAAGTTTTGAAAGGGAGACTTAGTTGAATATTGTGCTCACACTTAAAGAAAGTATGTTCAACATGTGATTTAAGTACAATTTATTTTCATGTTTGATTCTTCAAAATTTTCATACATACCTTACACAACAATGTTCATATGTTGAGTTCACTTATTTTGTAGCTGGTTCACACTTTGGTCAACAATAGGCCACACTAAAAAATTAATTAAAAGGCAAAATCAATTGAATAATATGATCAAACTTAGACAAAATATGTTTACCATACAATTTAAATACAATTTCTTTTCACATGAACTTGAGGTGTCACAAAATAGGATTCACATTTGGGCCAACAACATAAGCCACACTAGTGTGATTAAAATGAGGTGCTATTGGGAACATGTTGGGGGACACATTGAGAACTTGGGCACATATTGAAAACTTGATGGGAACATAGTTGAAACATATTGGGAACAAAGAGAAAAAATGAAAATCCCCTTCATAGCCCCCGCCACCCCCCCCCCCTCTAAACTCAAAGGAAAAAACCAGGGCCCCTTGACTACACATGTTGCACCTTTTCATCGGTTGCATGTAATTTGTATTTTGAAAATTATTTGTCACCCATTTTTGGCATCAACTAATAGCCATTTCCAAGAGCATGGACATATTTAGCATAGCTTTGTAAAAAAGTTGAAGCTAAATGTCCCAAACAATTGTAATATATGAGGACAGGAGAGTTTTCAAGTGTTGGGTAGTTCTTTGAATTTTTAAAAAACCACTACTTTTAACTCTTTAAATATTTCAGAATCAAATAACTAATGATTCCAATTCTTTAAAATATTTTCAAAAGCAAAGATCATTAATTTTAGTTACTTCAAAAACCTTAAAGAATCAATGGTTTTCACAAAGGAACAACAAAGGAACCAATGGTTCTTTGGCCAGTATTTGATGTTGTTTTGAACCATGGTTACATATCATCCTTAGTTCTTTGAATATTTTGAAAACCAATAATGGGCATGTGATTATATACCAAAGGTGATGACCAGTTGGTATCTATCATGGATTCCAAGTACTTGTAGAAACTTATCAGTGTCTTTGGTGTACTTGGAGGACACCTTCCATAGTGTGAAAAGTTGATCTAGGTATGTGAAATGGCCTTTCAAAAGGTGCTTCAAAAATCCTGCCAACATTTTTTATCTTTTCTTGCAGCAGTCCATGAGTCTCTAGCGAATACCTATTGTGCATAGTGGGAAAAACCTGACTATGGCTTTATGGCATAAAAAACCCATGTAGGCCGAACCTTTACAAAAATTCAAAACTCATAGTCCCTTATTTGCACGTTAACCCCAATTCCAAAGCTTTATTTTACATGAAAAAATTGGTTCTTTAAGTGTTGGGTGTGTCACCCACCTTGGTAAAATTACCTCCACATTTTACCGCCATAACAATGGGCATTCCATTTCTTACAAAGCTTTGCTTGAAGCTCATTCTCATAGAGTCCCCATTATTTCAAGAAACTAAAAACTATAATTTTATGTGGTAAAGCCTTCAACAATAGGCCATATTGGGATCTTGCTTGCACTTGATTCCACCTTGTGCAAACCTAGCCCATAGCCATAATTGTTACCCACCAAGTGAAGAGCAATCATTTTTTTCTTTGTATTTTCAAGTCACTCCTCAACTTAATTCTTACTTATTTTATTTTTCTTGACTTACTTCTAACTTATCGAAACTTCCCAAATTCCAAAGACCAAAGTTTCATGAGTTTTTTTATTTTTCATTTCAAAAACAAGAAAAATTGTTAAACCTTTGCGTAGGGGCGGGTCCCATTGTTCAAGCCTTCTAGATTTTTGACCTTTTTGAACATACCAGCCTCAAAGATTTCAAATCTAGAAGGTAAACGAAGGGAGATAAAAAATTTGGAAAACCCACGTAGTGAGGAAGGTGTGGGCATTCCCCTATACATAAAGTTCTCTAAGAAATTGCCTCTTGTATTTTGAAGGAAAAGTACAACCATGTGTTAACAATTCGCTTATTTCTTCCCTTATTATTTGACAACTATTTTCAAGCAGAGTATCAAGAGCTCTTGATGTTAGGGGATTATCACCACCCATGCTACATGTGAGAAATGAAAAAAACACACTATCAATGAAACCATGGGTATTTACATCCATGAATTCATTGTTTTGATTATGTGGTATAGTGAAATGTAGGTTGACGTTAGTTTGTTCAATTTCACTTGTTTGAAGATGATTTTTGATTGCTTGATGTTCAGATCTAACAATGTTCCTAAATTTTAGTTGATTATTATTAGTTTTAGTCCTTGCTATTAATAAATAATTAACAAAAATATTCCCTTGGCAATTACTAACTAGGAGAATATGCTAATATTTGATTAGCACAGCTTGCAAAACACTTATACAATATACAGTAAAATATGGGAAAATTATTTTAAAGTTTATTTCAAATGGGCTTGAATCAAGCTTGCAATTTTAAATAGATGTAACATTGAATTTCTCGAGTTTAATTATGGCATTTTCTAAATTCCATGATATTTGGAGTATGAATTTTTTGCCATTGTTACATATGTAGCCTACATTTTAAAAAATTAATTACAATGAAGTTTCATTTCCCTAGTTTACAAATTATTATGGTATTGTACCCTAGGAGGGGGTTTGGAACTATGAGGATTAATTTTTGATTAATCCCTTCTAGGTAGACTATCAAACATATTTCAAAACAACACTTGCAATATTCATCATTCATATGATTTTTCCATCCTCCTATGGATAGGTTCTACATTATTGGGAATCTAGGATTTGATCAAGTATACATACTTCACCTCCCATTATTACTACACAAAATAGTTACCTAAATTATTGACAATCAACCCTTATGCCCTTAATCAAAAGATTCTCTTTGTAGGCCCATGAAGTTCATTATGTTATTCCCTGTTTTTATCCATATTGTTACCCCAACACTAATACTATTATTTGTAATTACTAGTAGTTATTTTGTGTTATAATACTCTTTTTCAACAACCCATGTTGCAACCAAGTTGTGAGTGAGTGATTTAAAATCAAGTAAAAATTCCATTAAAAAAAATTTACAATACCTTTTTTTTTTCCAAATTTTCCAAAACTTTTGTTGCCATAGTGTGAAAATTCACCACAAAAGGACATAGTAATTTAGGGTTTCCTTGTGATCTTCTTTCATGGCAATAAAATATGCAATTTCACTACGATATTTATTGAAAATTCTAGCCAATACTTTATATTAATTGAGAATTTATACATTCATGGGGAATGAACCATCCCATATTCATTCCCCTCGCTTCAGCCATAACCATATATGTCTAAGTTGGGAAATTGAAAATTTTGGTTAGTATTTCATTATTTGTAATGCATGCTCTAAATAAAGTTGATTAAAAATGTCTTGAAAATTCATGTTTGGTGAAAATATTGAATTTTTCAAAAGAATCCAAGAATTAGATTATGTGGAGGAAGTTTTTAAATACCTTGAAATATGAACATGAATATTTTATATCTCAACATGGGATCAATGATTTCATTGTTTGGAAAAATTTTACACTATGGCTACCAAAAAAATTAGAAAATTTGGAAATTTTATTGATTTAGTGTAAATTTGAAGAAAAATGCCCAAAAAATGGAAAAATTTGCAAATGTTTCCAAATTGCAAAAGTGAAAAAAAAGTTGCCTGGAACCTTCAAAATGAATTAATCATTGGACTCGTAAATAGATGTTCAAGCTACCACCTAATAAATATATCAAGGTAGACCAATTGGTGTTTCCATAGGCATAGGTCATGACAACATTTGGGTATGCAAAGCTGGATTTATTAGTTTGCTACATTTCAAGAATTTGCTTGAAAGTTGAAGGATTAGAATCTCAATCTTGGCACTTATTGTCATGTTCTTAAATGTTTATCTTATTATTTTACTCTTGAAAAATATATATACATAATAACATTGCATAACTATTTCATGTTGTGTTACAAATTTGTTCATCATTACATTTAGTTGCATTCATTGGAATTTATGGTCTACCAATTAATGAAACCAAAGTTGAACTTTGATTACTTTCCCAACCAATCAATTTGAGAGCTAAAAAATAATTCTAGAAAGTTTGATTAAAATGAAGTCCATTTGTACAACCATTATTGAATAGGCATACACACATATAATCGTTGAGAAGAGGCCAACTCCAACCTTTTTTGTTTTTTAATTGGCTATGTATAAATTTAAAATGCTAAAATCAATTTTTTTAAAGTTTTGAAAAAGTTAGAAATCCATTACAATTTAAGGAAATTCCCAAATTTCTATGCATGGTTCAAGTAAGGAGCCAAAATTATTATTTTTCATTAATCTTGTACTCAAATTTTGGTTAAATCTTCTTATGGATCATACATCACAAAATTGACAAAAAGGACGTTGGCTAAGCCTTGTCATGCCCCCAATAGAAGGAGCACACACATGCACATTTTATTCCAATCCCTATTTTTTGCAACCTCCCACAAGGAATTTTAGAAGTAATAATAAAAGGCATAAAACTAAATGCACATGAAGTTCTTGACAACGACATATGTGCATAGCAAGTTTAGTGAATATTTGTATGAATGTTCCTTATATTCATGGCATTTTTTTTCTAGTTCTAGTTAACATCACATTGGTTAACACCATTAATCACTAATTGGTGAATTGATTAGCATTATTATGTAGCTTGACTTCATCAATGATCAGAATGTCCACACTAAGCGGGAAAGAAAAATTTGGATTAAGTTAAATATAATATTCTTGTCATTAAATAACTATAATTGCATGAAATTTTCATAGGAAAATATGGAGCATCAATTTGAAATTTTCATCATTCGCATTATTGCATGTATTATACATGACACATTGATATTGGGTTACTTAAAATGCCATTTGTTGAAGATCATGCACACAATTGATGAACAACAAAGATGGCCCAAATTTGTCGTGACCCTAGCCTTGGGTTCAAGACTAAGGCAAGGGCTTCCAAAGGTGTGGGCCGAGAGTGAAGCCTGAGAGTCACAATTCATGCTCCCAAGAATGTAGGAAAGTGTGAGGGAATGAACTCACACACTCCCAAGCCCACTTTGGGAGTTGGACTCCCGATGGACTTCTGAATTTTCAAAGAACGATTTCAGGGTTCAAAATTCATTGGATTGAAAATTTCTTTATACCATTGAATAGCTCTTGAAACATAAATGTCTAAAATGGGCTTGCATGACCCATTTGGGTACTAAAACCCAAGTTATGGCCAAAAGAAGGGCTAGGAGTCAAACTGTCAATTTGACTCCCAACCATTAAAAGTCAGGAATCACCTTGATTTAATTGTGTGAAGGTGGCATGCCACATACCATTAGAAAGATCTTGACAAGGGCTACAACTTTGTTTGAAACTTCACCTTAATCAAAGGTTTGAACAAAAAGTTATGGGCCTCCAAAGTTGCAAAAGTCCCAATTTCGAGACAACATGACATTTTGATGTAGGCCCCATGGTCAAACACAAAAAATACTACAAGGGGAAAGGTGGTGGCTCCCCTTGAGTCCGGGCCATAGTGAATCTTGTAAGTCTGTGTATGCCCGTGATTCATCCATGCACCAAGAGTGTTACAACTACACACTAATCAACTTGTTGTTTAGTTTGTGTAGGCACGTGTGAATAATTGACCCACTTGTCATTCTTCCTAGTTCTTATCCTGGAGCTCCAACACACCCTTCTTATTCCCAAAATGTTGTGAGCTAGGGAGCACATCCCAATTCCTTCTTCTTCCACTATTCTCATCATCAGACTCGCATTTGAGTCCTACGAAGAGTTTGGGGTGCATTAAACTTTCTTTTTCAATAAAATTAAATTAAAACTATAGATGCCATAGGTTGTTATGTGATCATATTGCAATAACATATATAATAAGTCATAAAGTTAAATGCACCAAAAGTTTTCCACAACAACACATATGCATAACAGGTTTGGCAAATATTTGTATAAATGTTCCCTACATTCATTGCACTTGTCTATTGGCTCCAATTAAAATCACGTTAATTAACACCACTCATTGTTGATCAATGAATTGATGAACATTATTATGGAGCCTGACTTCATCAATGGTTGGAATGTTCGCATTAAGTAGGAAAGAAGGATTTGGACTAAGTTAAATATATTATTTTTGTCATTAAATAATGATAATCACATGAGATTTCATAGGAAAATACAGAGCATCAATTTGATATTTTCATCATTCGCATTATTTCATGTATTATTACATGGCACATGGATAGCAAGTTATTTCAAATGCCATCTACCAAAGATTATGCACGAAATTAATTTACGATGGAGATGAAAATATTTCTATTAATCAAATTAAATTAAAGATGCAGCCACCATATGTTACATTATGTGATCCTAAAATTATTCCACAACTTCAAAATGGGAATGTGCCAAAGATTATGTAATAATTTCGTAAATCTTCGATGCTATTATGAAAGACAATATAAGGTCCTTCAAATCACTCCTTTAGAACTCATTTGTTCTTGAATGCCATCCAATAGTCTAACCCATCTTTAAACAAACCTCTTTCATTTCCTACAATTTAATTTCAGCAAGCAAATATCTCCATAAGCTTCCTACACTTCCTACATTTTTAGTGTCATGGTGACCCAAGAAGTTGCTAACATGTTGCAATCATGCACTTGGATAGAAAAGCTCATTATGATGAACCATTCACCCTTGCCATCTCCAAGTGGAGATTTCACTGTATCTTTTAATGAAGATTCCTCTACAACTAAATATCTACCAAACATGGAGGAGTTGGAGGAGATCAATCTGAATTCATCCCCTTGCAGAAACTTTGAAAAGTGCATGATGGTGACACAAGTTCGACCCAAGCTCACGATAGTTAGCCAAGTTGCACATACCAATGCGGTAACAACTAATATTACAAAGTTTATAGGTTATCAGGTGCCTTAATTCCTCAAGATTCATACAAAAAGTTTGGTGTATGTCTTTGGTTATTGTTTTATTTCTGCTCTAGACTTCATGTTGTAATCATAATATTTTACAAGATTTTTTTAATGAACATTTAAAGTAGTTATGGTCCATAGATATACAAAGTTATCCACCAGCATCGGATTGGAATTGTTATATAATATTCTAGAAATTGTTGTATGTTGCAGAATTGTAACAGTTCCATCATTCAATAAACAACTTCCAATAATATATGTCAATGATGTAATTAGTGCAAGAAGACTAGTAGTTTGGCACACAAAAGTTGTAATGAATCAAACATTTTGATTTAAGTTTGCTTAAATTCTGCAGATGACCACAACTTAGCCACAATCAATGCAATCTCTAATGTATGTAAGACCACTTCAGTTCACGGCAAATCAATACATGTTTGCAACAAAAGGTAGCTTTAGCTGAGGTCTTCCACACCCAAGGTATATATCACAGTTTTCACAAGTTTGAATGCATACCACTAAGTCCCATTAAAAATTTCCCCTTCTATGTAGACCATGATTGCCCCTACAACTATTACTCCAAATCCACTTTCAAAGAAAAAATTCGAGGTAATACGAAAAAGAAAAAACAAATGCTTGCATGAACAATATCGTAAGGAGGTGAAGGAGTCCTTGGCCAAAAATTGGGACATTCGTGTTCGTATTCCAACTGATGCAGCATGTAACATAATTGGATTAAAGGTGAAATGGCAAAATGTTGTGAAGGACATTGCGTATTGGACATTGGACCTTAGACTTTGACATTGGGATTGACATCCACAACAACAAAAAGATGAAATCTGTAAACAAGTTGAGACACACTTCATATATGACCCTCCACTAAAGTTGGCTACACCAAAAAATACTTGAAAGATCACCTAGTTTCAATTTGAAGGAAATGGAAAGAGCATTGGTTCATGCATGGTGATTCAAATTATCATCCTAATTGCCCACCTAAAGTCTGGCTGAAGATGATTCGATACTGGAAAAGCCCAGAAGGCAATGTTGAAAGTGCACAAATGAAAGAGAATTGATCCAAGGTGCACAACCTTAACACCTATGGGTGGTGGGCATTGGGTCAATGGATTCATCTTAAAGTGCATAGTGGTTTTTCTTGAAAGTCTCTTGCTCTCCAAGTTAATAAACTTCCTAGTAAGAAATCGACAAATTTATATCAAGTTTTCAAATGCATTTTGGGGCATGCAAGGCATTGTTGCGAAAGGTGTTACAATTGATAATAATGCACAAATTGTTCATGAGGGTGCAACTACTATACAACCCAATGCAACAACAATGGTACCTTTGAATTCCACTTAATTAATGTCATTTTTGATATTATATAATTTTGGTCTATAATATTTAATGAAAGGAATTATGCAATTGTTTTGATCTTAAATTTTGTAATTTATACACATAGGACACTTATTTTATAGTGGTGTCAAGATCTAGGTTGCTATGTACAGACCAACATCTCACAAGCCTACACGACTAGCTCATAGGGGAATGTTTCGCAACCACAAGTGGATTGGCAAAAAGGGTTGGAAAGTCAAGTCACACATTTGAATGACAAATTAAGTGCATTGTGCTCAAAGATGAAAGAATTGCATTTACTCTTGTTGGTTGATGACGAAGACCGTAAACTCCCCAATTTCAAACATGACCAACTTGGATTCGGTGTGAAAGAGACCTCTATAGTTTTAAAAAAATGTACGTTCTTGAATTACAAACTTCCTCCTTTAATACAATTGAAAAAATGGTTGCCCCACTTGAAGAGACTGCATTTTAAGAGCCCATGAAGACACCGGAACCATTTGGTTCACAATTGTCTGGTCAGTTTGTTAATGGTTTTCCAGAGCCAACCTCACAAGGTCAAGTTCAAACTTCAAATGTCATGCAAATGTCAAAGGGTGATGCCCTTGTGCGCAAGAAACATCATGCTACTATTGTCCCACAAGTGAGAAGTTTTACTACGAGTCATAATACTCGGGCACATTGAAAGTTGACCCCTCTATGAAAATTTGAATGGGTTTAGAAGCAACTAAGTTGAAGTCCTCCTGATGATGTTGGGTTGGATTTTGCAAGGGATGTTTGAGGTGTGCATAGTTCAGAATTTGAATTCATGAGATGTAACACTTGCTTAATGGTATAAATTATGTTCAAAAAGATGTTACATAAAGTTATAGTTCATTATAGTATTTATAGATGAAGGTAGGTAATTATAAACTTTCAAGATAGTATGATACAAGAAACTTCATTTAACTTAAATAGTTCAATGTTGCTCCAACTTTCTTTTTGTGTCATGTCCAAGCTTGGAGATTTTTGGCTTTGATTTTGTGTTTAATATACATACATATAAAGCATTTTTATATACCTGCTAAATGCAAATTTGTAGAATATTATTGGTGGATTGCAAATTTGATGATGAATATATATATTGTGAGATATAGCCATAGTATTATTTTCTTTCAATTCCTTCTGCAAAATGTGTGGAAATAACTCATGTTCAGGGAAGAGTAATGTCAAATTTTAATCACATGCATACATTTTGATAATTGGAGTTTGCAAGAAATTGACTAAATGCATATGATGTATGAATATAAAAACATGGTGTTCATTTCTAGTACATGCTTGTTGTGGTTAACATGTTCTTTTTAACATTCCAAAGAAGGTTTATTTGTAATCAAAATAACAATTATTGAAAATTTGTGCATGTGATTATTTCTTGACAAAATTTCACTTAAAAAACAAAAAGTTTATCCACTCCTTCTTTTTTGAAGTTAACATTTTAATGGGTCAAAATGGGTCACAATCTACATACCCACTGAATGCAACAATTCATTGCAACAAGGTTTAGATGTAAAGGTTCAGTGTAGCAAGGTGCCTAATAATTATTTTATTTGTCATTTATGCTCAATAACAAAAATAATAATGTTTCACATTTTGACATTATATTAAATAATGATGGTAGTTAGCTTGCTCATTTCTTTTTAGATTTTGGCATGGTCTTTTATAAATTTCTGGACTGTAAAACCAACATGTCGAATTTTTTTTGTTTCTATACAATATAGAAAAAATCACCCCATTTTTGAAAATTTTGTGAATAGTTTATGCAACTTTATATCTAGGTTGTTCTTTTTTTCTACCACAACTAATCAATTTACTTTTCAACCACCAAGGGGTCTCTATTGTTGTTAATGCATATATATTAGTACAATTTCAAATTTTCTATATTTCCCTCCAAGGAAAGAGGTACGATGATTATATTGCTCAACCTTAAAGTTAGTTCAAAGGTTCATTTGACGTTTTGTGTTGTCCACTTATCAACATGTATGGTAGGCCATTTCTAGATCCTTCTTTCTAGTAGGTCTTTTAACCACATTATTATAGAAGTTCCTTCATTTGACTACAAGTTTTTACATTTGTCAAAGTTTTTATATATTTGAAAGCACACTATTGAAAGCAAGTTTTTTTTAAAAAAATTTTTAAATTAAATTTTTTATTTATTTATGTGCGGTGCTTGAAATGAGTTAATTTTTTTTGTAAATGGTTATTAGAAGATTGCAAAGAAATATAACTTTTGTATATATATTCTGATTTTGTAAAGAAAGTTACTATCAAGTTATTTAAGTTGGGTGCTTATATGTAGAATTTACCATTTATAGGATATTTATGTGTGTGGAAGTTTGCACATTTTCGAGTGAACTATGGTAAATTTTGGGTGATATATTAGCATAGGTTTTGTCAACAATTGCCTTCACTTCAATTTTCGTTGAAGGTCTAGTTTGCATTCCTATACCTTACACCAATAATATTTGGGTGTATTATAAAAACTAGATAGACTAGAAACTTTATTTGCATCATGTTCCATTACAGATGTTCACTAATGGTGGCGTCTTTGTTATCATGCCTCTTGGTTGAGCAGTGGACACAAATTAACCTGAGAATCCAAAGAAGCCTAAGCAATGCATGCATGTGGAAACATTCATTGTAGATTAGTCTTGGCAACATCGTCTAGCCACGACATTCAAACGAAAGATTGAATTGTTGTTTATCACACACACTTGTGTGATCATGAAGAATGCAAATGTGAAAGTTGTGCTTTCATATGATGGGTACATTTTCTTGAATGTCGGTGTTGTTTACAATTGCATGGCACTTTAGGTTTGAAATTTGCCCTAATAAAAAAATGGAAATTTTGTGCTTGTTTTTTCAAGTGTCCTAGGTTTCTTCATTTCTATTGCTACTATAAGGTAATAGAGTGTGCAAGGGCCATCACAAGGGCCAAATATAAGTTTTTTTACAATGACATTTGATAGCTATATGTTCTTTTGCCCTATATCTTATTAGAAGAACCTTCAATTTTTTGGCACATGAATAGTATAAATATCATTGGTTAGGTTTTTGAAGACCTATCACATTTTTCAGATGGTTTTAAGTGTAGTATAGTTACATTGGCCACTAATGCTTCAACAAGAAATTAATTCACAATTGAACTCATCAATTTAAAAATATTAGTTTACAAAGAAATATAACAACTAGTGAACAATTAGTTGTGAATCATTAGAAAAGTTTGTGAGCTTTTGGTTGACATTTTTCAACATTTTCAAATTGCAAAGAGATCAATAAATTGCACATTCAATATGGACAAGGTTGTAAGTTTGGTTGAATATGTAGGTGAGATTACTCAAAAAGCTATTCAAAGTCATTTAGAAGGAGACTAATAAAAGTTTCCAAACCTGGAAATCTCAATGTTATCCATGTAAAAGTGAAAAGAAATAAGGAGTTCACTTTGTTTGCCAACTGCTATATGTGACTAAGTAGCTATTCACCTTATATAACCATCCATTTGAATATTATGCATGCATTCTCTTTTTGGTAGTAATCGCTTACCCAATTACACATCTTCATCAATTCCAAGTTGGCATTGTGTCTCCAAAATGGAGGTGCAACACTTAGAGATCATGTGGTAGTGGTGACATCTCTTGAGTTGTTATTTTTTATGTACATTCATCATCTCACAATTCAAACATAAGAAGCCACGCGAAGCACTTTTGGAGCTTGAGGATTGATCAAGCTTGGCATAGGTGGTAACAATTAAAGATGGCTGCAATAGCACAAGGCTATGTGCAATTGAACATTTCATCTTAGAATAATAAGATTATTTTAAAAATTCAAAAGATGGGCAACTTAAGGCAATGTAGCTTGAGAAGGCAAATTTGTCTTTTGGAAGGCCATATTTAAAGGATGGGACATGAAAGGTCATGGTTATAACATGGGATCTCTTAAACATTTTGATTGGATGTGTAAAGGTCTATTGTGTTTTATTTGCCAAAAATCCCTCCTTGATAATTGTACATACATCTTTTGAAGCAAATCAAAGAATTGGACACAACTTATGCAATACCTATTCATGGCTTCTATGTGATCAAAATACATCATTTAATAAGAAGTTTGTCTACAATTCATAGATATAAGTAGAGAGAAATTACAACAAGCATTTTTTTAGATTCTTGGCAATGGTGAGATCGAAGACCAAAGAAAGTAAATCAAGTACATCAATCCCATGATCATAGTTCTCACATCACTTTAGCCATAACTTTTGGAGAAAACATGTCAAGCCAAATCATGAACAAGTTTTCAGGTCCAATGATTATTTGTACACGGAGAAACCATTGGCCAACACTCAACTTTTGACTAAGAACAACTTTGCATAATAGTATCAATTATCCCCTCTATGCTTTTCTTAGGGTTAAAGGAACTCTTGTGAAAACCCTAAATTGGCAAAAAAAAAAAAAAAAAGGTCATTGCTATTGCATGTGTGTGTTTTTTGTTTTGCACAATTTTGTAAAATGCAATGGAGGAGATGGATAGCTTGTGAATGGATTCACCTCTCAATTGTTATATTGTCAACTTGTTAAATCATTTCTTGAGTTTATGAATTCAGGTATCATAACAACTAACACATACATGTATGCACTCATTATCAACAATTTGTTATCTGTGGTTCAAAAAGGTTGTTATAGGAAAACTCTAACCCATGTATATGTGTCTTAGTTGTTTTTTGTGATGTAATGCAAGTGGTATTTGGTGTGGATAGGGAGGCGATTAAAATGGCAATTCAATGTTTATTAGTGTTAGTTCAATTAGTAGCATGATGTAGGTGATGACAACAGTAGTCCACTTCCATCATTGATAGATTTATTCACATTTTGCACATCTTTGTCAGATAAAGCAATGGTAGATGTAGCAGATGTGGTGGACAACGCATCCATGGCAAAAGAATGTTCCACAACCCTAACACCACCATCACCACCAATATTGTCTTTCAACCAAAATGTGGCAATTAATATCAATGTGGTAAAATCAAAGACCTTTTATTTTGTTTTATGTTTATGATTCTTGGGCAATTCATGCAAATGGAAAGTCTTGAAGTAAAAGATGATCAAATAGCAACAAATGGTCACATCAAGCAAATGGTGCATCAAGTGCATGCAAAATCATTTAAGGTTTCAACAGTATTCATGAATTTGTGTTGTTCCTATGATTTTATTGGAAGCTTGAGTTTTGAAACATTAACTTGTACATTTGAAACATGAAATGGTCTTGTGGGTTGTGTCTTGTCTGTTTTGGGTTTTATGTATTATCATGGTAATACACCTAAATAAGGCTTGCAGAATACACCTAGTAGGATAACTAGTTTAGACTTGGGCAATGGTGGAGAATATTATGGTAGCTACAAACAATTGTTGAGTCAATCTAATGGTAAGGATGCCCATGGCCTGTATAAACGTGGTGGGGAGCATGAACAGCAAATTTAAATGCATGATGGAAATAATGAACAGCTTGCACTTTTTTAGGGTGAAAACATAGTACACCCCCAAAAATTGTAGTCATAAAAACAGAAACTCTACATTTGGTTCTCTTGGGTACATGTGGACATCACATCTTGGATTATTTTTGTTCATTTCGAGTATATTGCATTAATTTTAGACTTAAATTAGTTTATTTAAAAAAAAACTCCAATAAACATTTACAAACTTGAACATATGAAATATATTCGTGTTGAAAAATGCATGTCATAGAGTATCATGATGAAAAAATATAAGGTTTAACAACTAGGCTTGCAATTGGGTTTCCAAATTGCAATGAACACTTACAATTCATGGTATTTATATGGCCTTGAATGTTAACGGATAAATTGCCGCAGTTACAATGAACACCCTATGTTGTATACAATATTGTATATATGGTGCAACTAACATGCAACAATATGCAACTTCTTTGCAACTAATTTCCATGTTAGATTTTCACACACATTCCAACATGGCGAATGAAATGCTAATGTGGATTTTCATCCATTTGTTAATAGATGACGTATGTTAATACCTTTTGCAATTTATTTACAACTATTTTACAACTAATTTGATGAATATAATATTTCATTATTTCATCATCCATTTGATGAATGAATTTTGTTCATATATTTTATGACTTATCTACAACTATTTTACAACTAATTCAACAAATATATTCATTCATTATTTCATTCATCCATTTGACAAATGGATTTTGAATATCTTTATTTTTTACAACTTATTTACAATTATTTTATAATTAGTCTAATGAATATATTTTTAAATTATTTCATTCATTCATTTGAGTAATGAATTTTGTTCATGTCATTTGCAACTTACTTACAACTAAAGATGAAATGAAAATAAAAGATTTAATGACTAATTTGCAACTAAATGTTTAAGTTGAGTTTCAAAGCAATTATATGGTAGTTGATTATAGTAATACTAAACAACAAAATTGTAACTTATAATGCAATTATACAAACTTCACATAGTCATTATCATGTTGTCATAATTATAATAAATAATGTTGAGTTGCATTGGACATCACTATTTGTAAACATGAAATGGATTTGAAAATTTAAATAGATTTACATTCCATGTTGAAGAATACATTACAAAAAAAATTAAAAAATGTTTATATCAAAAGACAATTTAATTATGAATTTAAATATAATGCCCAAGCTATTTATAACCAACATTTTTCTCTATTTAAATAAAAGGTCAAATCATAAAAATGATGACCCTGAATAATCAAATATTGTCATCTAAAACACTATGATTCATAAATGAGTTCTTTTTTCTATTTTTGTTAAAATGAAACTTGAACCATGTAATTTTTTCAATCCACCTTATTTGCTTGAAATTTCCCATGTTATGATATTTAGTTCCACATGTGAAATGAAATCAGTAGCATATCATAACATTGTAATGTCAAAAATATTTAAGTAATCCCTTCAATTTAAATAAATTTAGTTTACAACTATATTGCCATTAACATGTAACTTATTTGTCACTAAAATGCAACATATGTAACATGATTATCATTTTTAAAAATCACCTTTCATAAATCTCTCATCATTATACTAAACTTGTACAATCAACTTTTAAATAAAATGGAATATTTTCACATCATTTTTCTTTAATATATGCAAAAGAACAAAAGACCAAGAATCACAAACCTTTAACATCCAAGAGTAAAAATAAGAACCTTCAACATCTGAGAACAAAAATAAAAACCTTCAATATCTAAGAGTAAGAATAAGAACTTTGAACATCCAAAAGTAAGAGCAATTACCTTTAACATCAAAAAGTAAAAGTAAGAACCTTCAACATCTAAAAGAAACAACAAAAACCTTCGACATTCAAAACAAAAGAAAAAACCTTCAACCTTGTTAAGAACAAAAACAAGAACCTTCAACCTTCAAGAGTAAAAACCAAAGCTTTCAACTTTTCTAAAAGCAAAAACAAAAACCTTCAACCTCTTTAAGAAAAAACAAGAACCTTCAACCTTTAAAGGAAAAAACAAAAGTCTTTAACCTTTCAAAGAATAAGAACAAGAACCTTCAACCTTCAAAAGAAAAAATAAAAGCCTTCAACCTCTCTAAGAGTAAAAACAAGAACCTTCAAGCTCCAAAAGAAAAAACAAAAGGTTTTAACCTTTTGAAGAGCAAGAATAAGAACCTTCAACCTCCAAAATAAAAAACAAAAGCCTTCAATATTCGAGTTACATAAATAATAAAACTTATAATAACATTTTGGTTTTAGCTTTAAACTAAACAAACAAAAATAATATTAGTTATAACACATGATATGAAAATTGCATCACCAAAAGACTAGGAAATACACAAAATGTTTGAATATAAAAAGATTTTAAAAAAACATCATTTTGATTTCTTAACAATAAGGATAAGTGCATGAAGGTTGTTGATGCATTGGGGTAGATCTGTTAATATACTGCCATGTGTCACTTGCTTAAGGGTTTTTCGCCCAAATTTCATATCTTTAAATTTCAAATTCTAAGTTGAAATATAGTTGCATATTAGTTGCAAACAAGTTGAAATGTCATATATATTGGGTGATGGAAATGTATACACATGGCATGATCTATTATGTTACTCAAGGCTATACATTTGTTGCAGAATGGTCATGGATTAATAACTAAATTTATCTTAGGTTTGATGTAATTGTTACATGTGACTAATATGCAACTTGTCAACAAAGTCAAACATGATTGATTACAACCATATATACAATGCATACATTGTATTATGTAAATATATATCTTGCAACTAATTTGTAACTACAATACAATTCCTTGATCTTTTAACATGACATTTTATTTATTAATTTATCTTATTTCCATGGGACAATTGCAATGCAATTATATATCAATTGTTTTGGAACTTTAGTTGTAAGATAGTCTAGATGTTGTGGACATAATTTTTCATAATGTATGAAAATTTGCAAATATATTTCAAAATTAAGATTATGGGTGGAGTTTTGTAATGACTTTTTTGGTGGTGAATGATATTGATGTACATTAACTAAATTTAAAACCATTTAAAAGTTTGCAATTTTTGGTTGAAAATACATTCAAAAAATGTGTTTTTTCTCACTTCTTAAATAATATATGCATAATAAACTCTTACTTTTGGGGAAAAACCATTATCGTAAAAAAAAAAGGAAATTTTTTTATAGGTGGGCATCATATTATTTTTTCATTTTTCTTTGGTTTGATAATGTGTTATAAACCACAAACATGAGGCCTTATGACCGTTGAAAAGATGTACATTATATATTTTATGCACATTGATTTTATCCAGTTCTTTTCATCTAACCATTGGATTAAACTTAACTTTGATTCAAAATGAGTTTTGAGTTCCAAAATGTTATCATGCACATTCTAAAGTTTTTTTTCTTATGTTTAGGATTTCCAAAAAATGTCATCAAGATTTCAATTTACTACACACCTATTATACTTATTATACATCACTTTTTTGTGTGAAAAGTGGTGAAAAGTGGCTCACCCATAATGTGCTTTCACCCTTCACCATCAATGGCTAATCATTGGCCAAAGGAATGGGAGTGGGCAAGTACTTCACTAACAAAAGCTTCTACGGGTGGGTGAATACTAATGGGCAATTTACTTTTATCCTAATGGTAAGAATGTGGAAGATAGTTCCTTGTATGCGTCTGTGTTCATATCATTGGCTAGCAAAGGGACATACGTGCATGCACTTTTTGAGTTGACGATGTTGGATCAAAGTGGTAAAGGTAAGCATAAGGTGCATAGCCACTTTGATCGTTCAATGGAAAGTGGGCCTTACATTCTTAAATACTATGGCTCCATGTGGGGATATAAAGGGTTTTTCAAGAGACCTAATCTGGAGACTTCAAATTTCTTAAAAAGTGATAACTTAACCATCACTTGTACTATTGGTGTGGTGTTTTTTCCATTCAAGGGCCCATGCTTTACTCCATCCATGTGTCGAAACCTAACCCTAACCATCATTTCGATATGTTGCTAGAAAGTGGAGAGGGTATGGATGTGGTTTTTGAAGTCAATGGTGAAATATTCTAGGCACATAAGCTTGTGTTGGCAGCTCAATCACCTATATTCAAATTCCAACTATTTGGCCCAATGTGAAACCAAAACCATAGCAACTTGCAAATTGTTGACATTGAAACCCCAGTGGTTTGTTTTGTTTTCAATGAATGCTACCATCTTTGTTACATTTCTTACACATTTAAACATGTAATAGACATGTAAATGGTCCTCAAATTAGACCATGTGTATCTCCAAAACCATGAAGTAGTAGTGCTAATCCCTTATTTGGGTTTCTACTTTCAAAATTCTAACCGTAATTTCAACAAACCTTCATTCAAATCCCTTGAACAACAACTTCGGCATTATATTTTGATGTTTTAAACCTAGCCATAGGTGAAGAAGCATAGAATTCCTTTAAAAACTTCATGAGAAAAGAAGTTGCATCACTCTTCACTTCAAATTTCTCTTGCCATTCTCGTGTTACACAATTGCTTTGTGGTAGCATGTTGTGGATGTTTCCAACTATTGTTTGCAAACTCTAAGACCTTTGCTTATGTTATTCCCATGGAATTTCATTTTTTTTGTCTAGTTGTAATCAATAATTTTTGTTTTCTACATTGAAACATAAAGTTTCTAATATATGGAATGGTTGTATTGTTGTCGGTGAATGACTTATACCCTGATTTGTACTTATGGCTTGTTTTTCTACTTCAACTTGGTGTGACATCTACCCATCTGGTGTGGAGTATGTTTTTTGGTGAAATGGGTCAATAGTAGTTGCTTGGGTCCAAGACTATCGCAACCCTAGCTTTGGGCTCGCGACCAAGGCTAAGGGGGTTGCAAGGTTGCGGGCCAAGAGGAAGCCCGGGAGTTAAGGCAAGAGGAAGCCCGGGAGTCACATCACATACTCCCGGGAGTGTTAGAAAGTGTGAAGGAGTATGAGGGAGTGAACCCTCACACTCCCAAGGCAACTCCCACTTTGGGAAGTGGAGTCCCGGTGGACTTCCAAAACTTCAGAGAGCGATTGCAGGGGTCAAACCTCAATGGATTGTGGTGTTCTTTATATCATGGGAAAGCTCTTGAAGCGTAAATATCTAAAATGGGCTCGCATTGCTCATTTGGACATCTGAAACACAAGTTATGGCCAAAAGAAGGGTCGGGAGTTGAATTCCCGGGAGTCTGCCAGTTTTGACTCCCAACCACTAAAAGTCAAGAATCGACCCGAAATACTTGGTTGCAGAGAACGTGCGACATACCGTTGAAAAGGTCTCGACGAGACCTACAACTTTGCTTCAGACTGCACCGCGATCCGAGGTCTGCTCGCAAAGTTATGGGGCTCCAAAGTCCCGGGAGTCCCATTTGGCGCGATTTCGGGACTCCCTTTCGGGAGTCCCGGGAAAAATAGCCATTTGGATGTAGCCTCCGT